>Ga0268299_1000675_pt1 | contig 92785 bp, 68 predicted proteins | sample NOBtaG_FD_193484 | JGI IMG/M metagenome (GOLD analysis project Ga0268299, IMG submission 193484) | Activated sludge microbial communities from bioreactor in Nijmegen, Gelderland, Netherland - NOB reactor | ecosystem: Engineered > Bioreactor > Aerobic > Activated sludge | place: Netherlands... | reverse complement strand
CGCCGCCGCCGTAGCCGCCGCGACCGCCACCCCCGCCGCCCCGACCACCGCCACCACCGCCGTAGCCGCCACGGCCACCGCCACCGCCACGGCCGCCGCCGCCACCGCCGTAACCCCGACCACCACCGCCGCCGCCGCCGCCGCCCTCGTCGCGCGGCTTGGCCTCGTTGACGGTCAGCGGCCGGCCGTTGTACTGGTAGCCGTTGAGGGCCTCGATCGCAGCGGTCGCCTCGGCGTCGTTCTCCATCTCGACGAAGCCGAAGCCGCGCGACCGGCCGGTCTCCCGGTCGGTGATGACCTGGGCCCGCGACACGGTGCCATGTTGGCCGAACAGCTGGAGGAGATCGTCGGACGTCGCCTGCCAGGGCAAGTTGCCCACGTAGATATTCTTCGCCATCGGAGGACCTTTCCGTGCCGGGCTCGCCGCGAGCCCGTGGAGGGTCGCCCTCGGCCGCCGCCCACCCGCGTGGGACGGATCGCCACCTTCGCCGAAGCCGGCCTCCCGCACGACCCAGTGGAAGAGCTGCCGTTCGCCCCGGCCGTGACGGCCGAGGCCGGGTTGTGAACACCAGGCCGTCGCGCGAGGGGACCGCCGCGCCGACGCGCCGGTGACCGACGAAAAAGTGGATGCGCTCGGTCGGAAAATGTACCCTTCTCCAGCCCGGTTCACGGCGGTGGGAGAGCCTACGACAAAACCACTCCAGCGATTGGGCTGGGGCCGCCTACGCGATCTTTCGCAAGGGTGGCACCGAAGAAGCGCGGACCATCGAAAAATGCGGAAGGGGCATCCTGGGAGCCGGACTTCGTCGTCGGTTGTGGCCCTCCCCGTCAACGGCAACGGTCACAAAACGCCGCCATTATGACGGCGTGATTCCCACCTGTAAAGGGGCTGGTTGCGAGAATTCGGCCCGGTTCCGGTTTCTCCGCGCGGACGGCCCTTCCCGACGGGGCGGTCGTCGTCTATCATCAACCTTTTACTCTCACGATCGAGGGCCGAGTCATGGGCGTGCGGCGGAAGCGGTTGGATATGCGCATGGCGGACCAGCGCGTCTCGCGTCGGGTCAACGGCATGCGCAAGACGAAGGAGCGCGAGCGCCGCCGGGCCCGCATGGTCGAGCTGCTCAAGGCCGGGGCCTGGCCGTACACCTCGACGCTGCGCAACTTCCTCAGCACCGAACTGGACACCCCGGCCAGCAAGCTCACCCCCGACGCGGTCAAGACGTACCTCGCGCAGGCGTGACGACTTCGGGAACCAAAACCGGCCGCGCCACGTCTCAGCGTCAGACCTCCGCGCCGCGCGCCGCACCCGGATTTCCTTCGACCCGGCCGCCTCCCGCCGCGTAGGATACCGCGTGGCGGTGCCGCCCTCGCCGCGCCGCCCGACCGCCTCACACGAATCCCGTGAGTCCTCTGGGAGACTGACGCATGGCCCTCTTGCCGCGAACGGGTGCCGGCCTCGCCCGGCTCAGCCTCGGCCTGGTCCTGGCCGGGCTGCTCCTCGTCGCCGCCCCGCACACGCCGGCCCAGCCCGGCAAGGCCCCCGCGACCGCGCCGGCGGCCCCGGCCGAGCCCTTCCCGCACGTGGCGGCCAAGGCGAGCCAGGACCTCGACGAGATGTCCAAGCTGATCAACACCCGCCTGGAGGCCGCCTGGAAGGCGAACAAGGTCACCCCGGCCCGCTACATCGACGACCACGAGTTCATCCGCCGCGCCTCGCTCGACATCATCGGCCGGATCGCCAAGGTCAGCGAGATCGAGCGCTTCCTGAAGGACCCGCCGCAGACGCGCCGCTCGCTCCTGATCGACCGCCTGCTCGCCTCCGACGAGTACGCCGAGCACTGGTCCGACCTGTGGACGAACTGGCTCCTCTCCCGCGCCGGCGTCTTCGGCCGGGGCCTGTGGCACAAGCAGATGGACGACTGGCTCCGCGACCAGTTCGCGCTGAACCGGCCGTTCCACCAGATGGCGAAGGACCTCGTCGCCGCCACCGGCAAGAACAGCGACACCGGCAACGGCGCGGTCAACTTCATCCTCGCCCACGTCGGCGAGGCGACCCCGAACGCCCGCCGGGCCGAGGAAGGCCAGTTCGAGATGGTGCCGATCACGTCGCGCATCACCCGGCTGTTCCTCGGCGTCCAGGTCCAGTGCGCCCAGTGCCACGACCACCCGTTCACGAACGCGATCAAGCAGAAGCACTTCTGGGGCGTCAACGCCTACCTGCGCCAGGTCGAGCGGACCGGCACCGTGCCGCAGCAGGGCCAGCAGCAGATGGCCCTGGGGCCGCTCGAGCTGAAGGACAACGAGGCGATCAACCCGCGCGCGGTCGTCTTCTACGAGAAGCGCAACGGCGTCGTCCTCCAGACGAAGGCCGAGTTCCTGCCCGCCGGCGAGGACGAGCGCGGCAAGCGGATGAACCCGGACGCGAAGGGCCTCGCCCGCCGCGTCGAGCTGGCCAACGCCCTCGTCGAGCACCCGAACTTCCCCAAGGCGATCGTCAACCGGATGTGGGGCCAGTTCTTCGGCCGGGGCATCATCAACCCGATCGACGACTTCACCGACAACAACCAGCCGGCCCACCCCGAGCTGTTCGGCGAGCTGGCCGAGCGCTTCAAGCACTACAACTACGACCTGAAGAAGCTCATCCGCTGGATCACGCACAGCAAGGCGTACCACCTCGCCGCCGTCGCCAACCCGACGAACGACAAGCCGGAGCACGAGGTGCTCTTCAGCCGGATGGTCCTCAAGTCGTTGACGCCGGAGCAGATGTTCCGGTCGCTGGAGCTGGCCGCCTACGGCGACGAGAAGTTGTCCAACCTCAACGACGACGACAAGAAGAAGCGCACCGAGCGGCGCGAACGCTTCCAGACGAGCCTGGTGACGAACTTCGGCGACGACGAGGGGAACGAGGTCAACTTCAGCGGCACGGTCGTCCAGGCCCTGCTGCTGATGAACGGCAACGACCTGCACGCGGCGGTGACCGACCCGAAGGGGACCGTGGCCGCGGCCCGGGGCGTCGGCCGGCCGAGTGACGACGTCGTCATCAAGCGGCTCTACCTGGCGGCGCTCAACCGCGAGCCGTCCGCCCGCGAGATCACCAACATCAAGAACAAGTTCGCGATGCGCGTCCCGGACAAGGACGCCGCCGCCCCGTTCCAGGACCTGCTCTGGGCCCTGCTCAACAGTAACGAGTTCATGCTCAACCACTGAGCCGGGCTCGCCAAAAACGAAGACGCGACCGCCGATCGGCGGTCGCGTTCTCGTTTACCGGGGCTCCTGGACTTGTTCGACGACGATGAGGTTCGTCTTCAGGTCGCTGCGGTAGACGCCCTGGCCGTGCAGGATGACTTCACGGTTGATGTACTTCGTGAGGTCGACGTTTTGCCCGGCGATGACGTAGGTGATCGGCTGCCGGTCGCGGGTGACGAGCATCAGGACGCGCCGGTTTTCGAGGACCCGTTGCCGGTCGTCGAGGAGGATGCCGGCCGGCGTCGTGTAGGGATGGCCGCCGACGCTGCTCGGCCGGGCGGCGGTCGTCCCGGTCGGGTCGGCCGGCGTGAACCGGCTGCCGGGCGGCGTCGGGTTGGCGCTGGTCGGCTGGCCCTGGACCGTCTGGTTACGGCCGCCCTGGCGGAGCTGGTAGGCTCGGTTGAGGGCCTGCATCGCCAGTTGGTGGTTGGTGCCGGCCCCCTCCGTGCCGACCTCGGTGTAGAGCAGGATCGCCTCGGCGAGGTTGCCGGCCCGCTCGGCCTGCATCGCCCGTTCCCATTTCTGCTGGAGCGGGCCGCCGGTGGACGGGGCGGATGGGATGGCCAGAGACGGCTGGTTCGGGACGGGGTTCGCGGCGTCGGGCCGGGCCGGATTGAACGGGCTCGGGCCGGCCGCCACGACGGTGGACGGCGTGCCGGCGATCTTGGTGACCGCCGCCGCCCGGAGGTAGCGGTACTCGCCCGGCGGCGGCTCGATCGGCAGCCAGGAGCCCTCGTCGTCGGCCTGGGCCGGGCCGATGCTGACGACGATCGCGCCACGCTTCAGGTTCGCGCCGCTCGTGGTCGGCCGGCCGTCGCCCTTCAGCTCCGACCCAATGATGACCGGCACCTGGACGCCCTGGCCGGCCTTGACGACCCAGGTCGGGTTGTTCGGGCTCACCTGCTCGACGAAGCGCTTGTTGATCCACGAGAACGAGCCCTTCGGCGGCAGGATCTTCAGCCAGTCGCCCTCCTCCTTGACGACGTTGACGACGTCGTCGCGCTTGAGGCGGTTGGTCGGGTACGACTGGGCGGCCTCGCTCGGGTGGCAGCGGACGAGGGCCGCCTCCGGCTGGGTGACCCGGGCGGTGAAGGCGACCTCGTCCGGCTGGCCGGGCACCTGGGCCGGCAGGCCGACCACCAGGCCGCACAGAAATAGGCCGAGGCGCATGGCACCACCTCATCGGAAACCGACAATATCGCAACGTGAGGGGGCTTATAGCGTCCCGCGCCGGGGATGCAAGGGCGGTTCTCGGATCGGAGCCCGACGCGCAAGCAAGGGTCTTCGCATCGAAGACCCTTGCTTGCGCGTCGGGCTCGGTTGTGGGTCACTTCCCGATGACCGCCTCGGCCTCGGCCTTGAGCTGGGCCAGGTCGAGACGCGCCTCCCAGGTGCCGAGAAGGGCGGGGTCGTCGTCCTCGCCGAGCCGCGCCTGGTCGAACGCCAGCCGGGCGGCGTCCTTCTTGCCAAGCTGGGCGAGGACCATCGCCTGGAGCAGGTGGTCGAGGCGGCTTGGCTTACCGTCGTTCGCGTCGATCGCCGCCTGGACGGTCTTCTCCGCCTCTTCGAGTTGATTGCTCCGGTAGAGGGCGAGGGCCAGGGTGTTGAGGTAGGCGTGCCGCGTCTCGGCGGGGGCGAACGTCGCGGCGGCGACCGCCCGGCGGGCCAGGGCGAGCGGCCGCTCCGGCTTCGGGCCGTCGCGGCCGACGAGGCACGCCCAGGCGACGTTGTTCGCCGTCGTGGCGTCCTTCGCCTCGCCGAGGGCGTCGAGGAGCTGGCCGGTCACCCGCTTGTAGAGCAGGCGATCCTCGGCCCCGAGCGCGGCGGCGGCGTAGCGGTCGAGGACGACGGCCGGGTTGCCGCCATGCTTGACCGAGGCGGCGAACGCCTGGACCGCGTCCGGCCAACGGCCCAGGCCGGCGAGGGCGTGCCCGCGCAGGGCGTGCGTCGGCCAGCTTTCCGGGGCCTTGACGAGCGCCCCCTCGACGTGCGGGAGCAGTTCCTTCCAGTCGGCGGTCCGCAGCCCGAGGCCGACGCCGAGCAGGTTGCCCTGGAGGGCGCGCGTCAGGTCGGGCACAGCCCGGGCGGGGGCGTCGAGGCCGACCAGGGCGACGCCGCGCTGGCGGTATAGCTCCGGGGCCTCGGGCCGCATCTGGATCAGCCGGTCGAGGTGGAACACCGCCGCGTACCACGCCCGGTCGGAGAGGGCCGCCGTCGCCGCGCCGCGGTGGTCGAGGTACGCCCGGATCGGCTCGATCCGCTTCGCCTCGGACCGATCCGGGTCGGCCGGCGGGAAGTCGACCAGGTGGACCCGGCTGGCGTGGGAGAGGCTCCCCTGCACGGCGAGCTTCTTGCCGCCCGGGGCGAACGCGAGCCGGTCGATCGCGAACGGGACGTGCGGCGCGACGACGTGGACGGCCTCGTCCCCGGTGCTCACCCTCACCGTCCGCACCGCCGGGCCGGACGGCATCACGACGAAGTCGCCGTCCGGCGAGAAGACGAGCGGCCCCTCCGCACGGGCGACCTTCACCCGCCGGACAGGGGTGCCGTCCTTCGTATCCCAGACGACGAGGGAGCAATCCTCCTCGCCCCGGGAGACGAACCCGGCCAGGGCCGCCCCGTCGGGGCGGAAGGTGAGCCGGCTCAGCAGGCGTCGTTCCTCCGGGCCGCGTTCCAGCGCCGCATCGATCACCAACTTGCCCGTGGTCACGTCGAACACGACGGTCCGGCTCGCCGTCGCGGCCCCGTCGCCGGGCAGGGTCGAGAGGACCAACCGGTCGCCGGCCGGGGCGAGGAGCAGGGCCGTGACGCGGGTTTCAGCTATGTCGAACTTGCGGACCGACTTGCCGGTGAGGGCGTCGATCACCTCGACACGGTCCGGCTTGCCGGCCTCGGCCGACCCGGCGACGGCCAGGTGGATGCCGTTCCAGTGCCAGTGCGTCGCCGGCGTCGCGGGTTCGATCACCGTCCGGCCCATCTCGCGCCCGGTCGCCACGTCCCAGAACCGGACGAGGAACTTCGACTTGCCGCCGTCGCGCTGTTCCTGCAACGTCCGCACCTGGGCCGAGTCCGGGCTGAAGTAGACCAAATGTGAAAGCAGCCCGCCGCCGAGCGTGTCGATCACCGCGCCGCGCCGTCGCTTCTCGACGTCCCACAGCTGGAGGAGGTATTCCGGCCGCCGGAGGCCGGTCGCCATCCACCGGCCGTCCGGCGAGAAGGCGAGGTGGTAGCTGCTGTCCGGGAACGTCGCCGGCTCCGTGCGCGGGGCCGCCTCGAAGACGCGGACGAGGCCGGTGCCCTCGCCGAGGGCGAGGCGGCTCCCGTCCGGGCTGAAGGCGAGGACGCCGCCGGTGATCGCGTCCGGCGAGGCGAGCAGTTCCAGGCCGGTCGCCGTGTCCCACAGCCGGGCGGGTCGGCCGGCCGCCGTCGTGGCGAGGCGGGTTCCGTCCGGACTGAACGCCAGCGACGTCGCCTGGTCGAACGCCCCGGCGACGTCGCGCAGGACGACCTCGCCGCCGCCCGGCTTTCGCGACAGGAGCCGCGTCCCGGTGCTGCTGGCGAAGGCGAGCGTGGCGCCGTCAGGGCTCCAGGCGACGGCCGGCTGGGCGCGCGGCCCCTTGAGCAACTCGACCTCGCGCGGCCCGGCCGGATCGAACAGGCGGATCGCGACGTCGGACAGGTCGGAGCAGCTGACGGCGAGCTGCGAGCCGTCCGGCTTGAACGCCAGGCCGAACAGGCCCGCTCCCGGCAGGCGGACGCCGCGTGTCTGCCCGTCGGCGAGCGACCGCATCTGGAGGAGGCCGTCCTGGTCGATGGCGGCGAGGTACTTTCCGTCTGGCGAATACGCCACGGCGGTGACGCGTCCCTTGAAGCCGTTGAGGTCATCCTTCGGCTGGCCGGTCCGGGCGTCCCAGGTGCGGACGACGCCGTCCTCACAGCCGGTCGCGAGGGTTTTCGCGTCCGGGCTGTACGCCAGGCCGGTGACCGGCCGGGGGTGGACGCCGAGTGCGGCGACGACGCGGCGCGTGGCGGCGTCCCAGACGCGGATGGCCCGGTCCTGGCCGGCGGTGGCGAGGTACTGGCCATCCGGGCTCCACGCCACGGCCGTGACGGTGCCGACGTGGCCGCGCAGCAGCACCCCAGCCGGTTGGCCGGGCACGTCCCACACCTTGAGGACGCCGTCGTCGGCCAGCGACGCGATGCGGCGGCTCGTCGTCCCGACGGCGACGTGGCGGACCCGGCCGGCATGGCCGCGGTGCGTCTCCAGGAGCGCCCGGCCGGCCGCGTCCCAGACGAGGACGACGTTGCCGGCCCCGGCGACGAGGCGCGTGCCGTCCGGGCTCCAGGCGAACGCCGCGACGCCGGCCGTCAGGCCGGCCGGCTCGCTGCTCAACCCATTCGGGCCGGCCAGGTCCCAGACGCGCAACTTCTCGCCGGCCAGGACGGCGAGGCGGTCGCCCTCGGGGTGGAAGCGCAGCCGGCTCGGCGCGACCGGATGCCGCAAGGTGACAACGAGCTGTCCGGTCGCCAGGTCCCAGACGCGGACGCCGCCATCGACGTGGCCGAGGGCGAGCGTGTCGCCGGCCGGGCCGAGGTCGAGGCCGACCGCGCCGGGGGCGGTGGCGGTCATGCCGAAGACCGCCTCACGGCCCTCGACATCCCAGACGGCGACGGCGTTCATGGCGAGGATGGCGAGGCGTCGGCCGTCGCGGCTGAAGGCGAGGTCGGTGACCGGCATCGCCGGGGCGGCGATCTTCTGGACGACCTTGCCGGTGCGGAGGTCGATCAGTTGGACGTCCGGCCCGTCGTCGGCGACGGCGGCGAGATCGCCGTCGAGGCTGCGGGCCGCCTTGCGGAGGTTCGCCACCGGCGACGCGACCGGCCGGGCCGGCACGGCGTTGAGCTGCTCCTGTCCGGGTCCGACGTCCCAGCCGAGGACGCCGTCCTTGCCGACGAGGAGCACCTGGTCGTCGCCGGGCCGGAACGCGAGGCCGAAGCCGAGGTCGGCCGCCCCGACGCCGGTGACGCGCGCCCCGCGGACGAGCCGGTCGAGCAGCCGCCACTCGAAGCCGCGGAGGGGTTCCGGGCATTCGCCGAGGAGAATCTGCGCCCGGGCGGTGTTGCCGTCGAGCCATTCGCGGCGGGCGAGGTCGAGCCGGTGCTGGTAGGTGGTCGTGTCGAGGAGGCGTTGCAGGCGAACCGCCTCGCCCTGCTGGCGAAGGAGTTGCTGGCGGGCCTCGTCGAGCTGGCGCGCGAGGGCCTCGGCCGGCTGGCCCTGCCCGACGGCGACGCCGCCCATGACGACCAGCCCGAGCACGGCGAAGCGGAACATGGGAGTCCTCCCGTCGCGGCGATAGGTGTGCCGGACAGGATAACAGACGGGGAGACAAGGAGACAAGGAGACAAGGAGACACAACAGCCCCCCCAAGCCCGGGCGTGGCAACGCCCGGGGTTTCTTCCCGCGCTCAGCGCCCCTCCCCCAGCACGCTCACCGCGAACGGCGTCGCGTTGACGACGAGCGGCCCCATCGGGACGAGGTTGCCCAGGCGGAACCCCTTCGGCATCGCGATCCGGCGGACCTCCTTCCCCTGGGCGAGATCGACGACGACGACCGCGTCGGGGCCGTCCTTCTCGCCGACGACCGGGTGGTAGTACAGGCCGCCCTTGCCCTCGTAGCCTTCGCCGGCGACGAGGCCAGTCTCCAGCGACCAGAGCGTCTTGCCCGTCGCGGCGTCGAGGCGGCGCAGCGCCTTCGCCCCGACGACGACCACCCCGCCGGCGTGGACGGGCGTCAGGTGCTGGTCCCCGTCGGCGACCGGCACGGTCCAGACGGCCTTGCCGGTGAGCGGATCGACCGCGTGGACCTTGCGCGAGTCCGGCCCGGCGTAGTAGAGCCGGTCGCCGACGACGCACGGCTCGTAGGCGATGCCCGGTCCGGGGGCGGCTCCGGCGTCCTCGTGGTAGGCGTAGCGCCAGCGGACGGTGAGCGTCGGCAGGTCGAGGCCGAGTAGTTCGCCGCACCCGGTCGGCACGATGACGAGGCCGTTCCAGGCGACGAGGTGATGGGCGCGGCGCGCGGCGACCGGATCTGTTCCGAGCGGCGTCGGGACGCTGCCCAGCCGGCGGACGTCTTGTATTTTTCCGGTCGGGCCGTCGAGGCGAACCACCTTCAGCGCGAGGTCTTTCTCGACCAGGGCGAGGAGGGACTCCCGGAGGACCAGGGGCGGGCCGAGGAAGAAGCCGGGGTGGATGCGGGCATCCGCCGCGTCGTTCAGATTGCGGCAAACCCAGCGGAGCTTACCGTTGAGGAGGAGCCACGCCTCCAGCGAGTTGAACGGCGGCTGTGCCTCCTCCCCACCGCCTGGCGCGGGGCGGACGAGGGCGTCACTAATCTGGTACACCAGCCCGTTGCCGACGGCGACCCGGCCGATCCGGGTGTTGTCGAACAGGGCGGATGTGTCCCGGGCCGACTCGGGGATGGCCCCCACGCCGCGCAGGGACCCGGCGACTATGTCTTTCAGCGGACTTCGCCCGGTGGTAACGTGGCGATTGCCCGTTTCCGGCTCGTGAATGTTCATCCCGGCGTGATCTACCCAAAGCAGAATCGAGCCGCCGCCGCCCGGCAAGAGCGCCGGGAAGTGGAGTGGGCGGGCGGCCCACGGGACAGGTTGCCGTCGAGCCCGGAGCCGCTCGTCCGCGGTCTTCAGCGCCTCGACCGCATGGGGATGCATGTACCGCAGGGGCTGAGTCCAGGCGACCTTGTCCCCCGGTGCCCCGGCGTCGGGGGCCGCTGTCCAGGGCCGGAGGTCCAGGCTGTTGAACGCGGCCAGGACCTCCGACTTCCAGAGCGACGTCGGCAGACGCTCACCGAGAACCCGCCTCAGGCCGAGGGCCTCCATCGGCCGGTTTCGTCGGGCCAATTCGGCCATCAACCGCTCCATCGCCTCCAGGCCGGCCGGGGCCGGCTCGAACCGCCGGAAGACCGCGAGCAGGTCTGCCACCGGGTCCGCCGACTTGGCGGCGTCGGCGAGGGCCCTTCGCGCCGGTTCGGACGTGTCCACCGTGAAGCCGATGACCAGGTCGTGTTCGCGTAGCAGGCCAAGTACCCGGGGACGCACGGTCTCGTCCCCTTCGTCGAGAAGCTCGGCCAGGAGCGGCACGGCGCGGCGCTTCTCCTCCCCAGCGAGGAAAGCCCGCGCGGCGGCGAGTTTCTTCTCCGTGTCGGCAGCGGGGGTCATGGTGAAGCGGGTCGCGGCCGGCTCCTCCCGGCCGGCACCCGACAGCCCGATCGCCAGGAGCACGAGCCCACAGAACGCCAGTCGTTTCGTCATGGCCGTCCCTCCTCGCGTCACTCGTCCGGGGTGAACTTCAGCCGGCCGGCCGTGCCAACCAGCTCGACCTGCGCCGGCTCCGGCCGCCACGTCAGGCCGAGGAGCTGGCGCGGGGCCCGCTCGGTCGTCGTCTTGTCGTACAGCCGCTTGCCGGTGCGGCGGTCGAGCACGACGAGCGTCTGCTCCGACTGGGGCTGCCCGCCGACCTGCCGCACCCGCGAGATCGACAGCACGACCAGCGGCGCGTCGCCGTCCGGTGCCAGGGCGACGTACATCCCCGGCGATTCGACCTGCCAGGCGAGCTTGCCCTGGTGGAACGCCAGCAGCAGGCCCGTCGCCCGCGCCTGCTGGACCGGGACGACCGTGCTGAACAGGCTCTGGGTGTTCAGGGCGTCGCCGGCCCGCTTCTTATTCGCCGTCGCGACGTAGAGGTTCGCCCCGTCGGCGAGGATCGTCCCGCCCTCGACGTCGCGGTTCGCGGCGTCGAGTTTCGTCGTCGCCAGTTCCCGCCGCGTCGCGAGGTCGAGCAGGCGGACGTCGCCGGTCGGCTCGACCCAGCCGAAGACGCCCAGCACCCGGCTCCGCAGGACGACGCTCCCGGCCGGCAGTTCCTTCTGCCAGGCCGGCTCCTCCGCCGCGAGGTCGATGACGGCGAGCTTCGTCCCGTCGGTGACGGTCAGGGCCCGGCCGCCGTGCAACATCCGGGCGCGGGCGAGCGTCCCGGCGCGGTCCGGCCCGGCCGCTGGGCTCCCGTCGGCGGCGTGGAGCCAGCGCGACGCGCCAGGCGTGAAGCCGCGGTACTCGACGGCTAGGAACTTCTGACCGACGGCGACGAGGAGGTACGCCCCGGCCAGGTCGCGCCGCTGCCAGAGCGTCCGGCCCGTCTCGACGTCGAGTCCCTCCAGGCCGTCGGGCGTCGCGGCGACGACGACCGCGCCGACGCACGCCACCGGCACGCCCTTGACCAGGGTGAGGCCCTCGGGGTACGTGGCGGAATACCAGCCGGCCTCCATGTTGAGCCAGGCGACGCCGACCGTTCCGACCTCCGCGGCGCGGGGGCCGAGGGTGTTCTTTCCCCACAGGAGCTTCCGCGTCCCACTATCGATGGCGAGGAGGTGCTCGCCGAGCGGCACGAGCAGGGCCCGGCCGGCCTGCGTGGTGCGAATCCGGTCCATATACGACAGGAGGCTGAAGTGCTCCTGGACCACCCGGCTCGCCGGCAGGGCGAGCGTCGCCGCGGGCTTGTCGGCACGGGGGGCGGTGAAGGCGAGGTTGCGGCCCGCGCCGTCCATCTCGAGCGCGAACGTCTCCGACGGCAGGCCCGACTCGAACGGCAGCAGCGTAAGCGGGTACGTCGAGGGCAACGGCCCGGCCGGCTCCTCGGCGACCTTCCACTTCCCGACAGTCTTCGGCTCGGCCAGAAACGGGGCGACGCGCTTGTCGGCCGCCAGGGCCTCGAGGACTTGCTTGCCCGTCCGCGGCTCCTCGCCCGCGGCGGCGACCTTCGCCTCCGGGAAGCGGCCGGCCAGGTCGCGAGCCAGGGCGGCGACGTCGGCGAAGCGGTTCTCCTTCAGCGCTATGCGGTGCCGGTCGTCCAGCGCCTGGGCGGCGTGCTCGGCCCGGCCGTCGCGGGCCAGGCGAGCCAGGAGCCGATCCGCCGCGGCGGCGTCCTTCTCGGCGAGGGACCGCGCCCGGCGCAGGTGGACGCCGTCCGCCGCCGTGCCGAGCGGCAGGGCCGGCGAGATCGTCATCGGGTCGCCGTCGGTCAGCCGCTTCAGGACAGCCGGATCGTTCGTCTCCAGGGCGGCGAGGACGACCCCGGCCGCGAACGCGCGCGCCGAGACCCGCTGGCCGACGGCGGACCCGTCGAGGAGCGCGTCGGCCGGCTCCTCCGCGACCAGGCGCAACGCCGCCTCGACGGCCGGGCCGGGCTGCCTCTCACGCAGGAAACCCTCGGCCAGGAGCGGCAGCAGGACGCGCTGCCGCTCGCGGCGTAGCTGCTTCATCTGGTCCTGCACCGCCGCCGGGGCGTCCGCCGGGATGGCGACGTCGGCGAGGCTCGTCAGCTCGTCGCGGTGCTTGCCGAACCTGGCCGGGTCCGTCCGTACCGCCTCGGCGAGCAGGCGGAAGAGCAGGTCGCGGGCACGCGGCAGGAGCGGGGCGTCCGGCTTCGCGTCGAGCACCTTCCGCGCGTTCGTCACCGCCCGGTCGAGGTTGCCGAGCTGGTGATCGACTTCGGCCAGTTCCAGCCGGGCGGCGAGCCCCTCGGCCCCCGCCTTCTCGACGTCCTTCTCCAGCCGGGTCCGCACCGACGCCAGCTGCGGCAGCAAGGCGACGCCGCCCGGGCCGGACATCGCGACGTCGGCCCCGACGGCGTGGACGCCGCCGAGCGGCACCCCGGCCGGGATGCGCGTCCCGGCGGTCGGCTTACCGGTCTCCAGGTCGAGGACGACAAACTCCGCCCCATCGACCGGCCCGGCGACCGGGAGGAGGAAGCGGTTGCCAAACGCGAGGCCGCTGCCCAGGGGCGACAGCGGCGGCGTGCTCCAGCGCACCTGGCCGGTCTTGCGGTCGAGCAGGCGGACGCCCTTCTCGCCGAGGACGACGAGGCCGCCCGGCAGGAGCGGGCCGACGACGCGGTCGGTTTCCTCGGCAGCGGCGGTCCAGCGCGGCGCGCCGGTCGCCGGGTCGAGGGCGTGGATCTTCCGGCTGTCCGGCCCGGCGTAGACGACGAGGTCGCCTTCGGCGAGCGGCTCGTAGGCGTAGCCCGGCTGCGGGAACGTCGTCGGCACGCGCGGGAACGGCAGCCGCGGCGGCTCGGCCGCCGCCTCGCCGTACTGGTAGAGCCAGGCCACGTCGAGCCCCGGCAGGGCCAGGGCGAGCAGGGCCCCGCTCGCCGTCGGCACCAGGAGCCGGTCGCCGGCGACGACGAGCTGGAAGGCGCGCCGGCGGTCGTTGCCGTGGTTGAGGCTGCCGGCCAGGGCACCGAGCGGGTGGACCCGCAGCACCTTGCCCGTCTTCGCGTCGAGGCGGACCAGGCGCAGCTCGCGGTTCTGTTCGTGCAGCGTCAGCAGGGTGTCACCAAGGACGAGCGGGGTGCCGAGGAACCAGCCGGCCAGGGAGGGATCCGCCTTGCCACCCGCCTCCCAGAGGACCTTGCCGCTGCCGAGGCCGACACAGAGCAGGCGGTTGTTCTCGACCGCGTCGGCCAGCGCCGCCGGGACCGGCACCGCCGGCGCGAACGGAGCCGGGTTCGCCAGGTAGGGGACGTCCTCGACCAGGAAGGCCCGCGTCGCGTCGGTGGCGAACCGGCCGAGGCGCGAGTTGTCGAACAGGACGGTACTCGGCGTGCCGTAACCAGACAGCCAGAGCCGGGCCGCCTGGGCCGTCGCCGGATCGCGGAGCAGGTCCGCCAGGCCGAGCCCCGGCGTCGCCTGCCAAAGGAGTTCGCCGCTGGCCCGGTCGAACGCCTGCAGGCCGTCGAAGGTGCGCACCAGCACCGCGTCGCGCTCCTTGCCTTCGAGCGGGAGGCGGACGAGGGCCGGGGCCGGCCCGGGCGGGATGAGCCGCCCCTGCCGACGGAGCCCTGACGCGGCCTCGTCGATCCGGGCGCGCAGTTCTTCGGAGGTCGTCGCCGGCTTCTTCCAGAGCGGCAACGGCAGCGGGACCCCGGCCGGCGGCGCGACACGCGGGCCGGCGAGATCCTTCGCGACGTCGTCCCTAGTGAGCTTACGCTCGCCGACAATGACGCCGCCCCCGGCGACCTCCAAAAGGCGCTTCTTGACCTGGCCGGCGAGCGGGTCGGCGCTCCCGACGCGGGCGAGGCTCCCTCCGGCGAGGTAGAGCGTCTCGGCCGACCACTTCTCGACCGGCTGACGGGCGGCGAACTGGCCAAAGGCGGCCGCCGACTCCGCGTCGCGGTCGCGGCGGGCGAGCAGCCGGCCGAGTTGCTCCTGGGCGGCTGCCGCCGGGGTCGTCTCGGGGTAGCGGGCCAGCAGGTCGAGCAGCGGCTGCGGGTCGGCCGTCTTCGTCGCCTGGTCGAGGAGGGCCTTCGCGACCGGGTCGTAGCGCTTGCGGTAGTATTCCCGCCCGGGCTCGGGCAGCGACCGGAGCACCTTCAAGCCGGCGGCCCGGGCGGTGGTCATCGGCTCGCCGGGCGTGGTCGAAAGGAAGACCTCGCCGCGGTCGATCACCGACTGCAGCGCGGGGACGAGGCGGTCCCAGTCGGCGTCGGCGAGGTGGTCGCGGATCGCCTCCAGGACGATGGCCGGCTTGCCGTCCACGGCGAGCTGGAACCGGGACTCAGCCGGCGGCGGTTCCGGCTGCGGCGGGCGGACCTGGCCGGCGAGCGGCAATTGCGACAGGCCGGCCAGGACGGCGGCCAGGAAGCCCAGGCGAACGGTGGCGGTCATGGTTCGACTCCGCGAACGGGAAGGGACTCGCGCCGTGATTGTCCCGGATGACGACCCGGAACGCCAGCCCCAACGCCGCCGGGGTCAGGGCCGTTGCTCAGTGATGGCGGTCGTCGGCCGGGCGGCGGGCCGTTCGTCGAAGGGTTGCGGCGGCGTTGGCCGGGGCCGGTCGCGGAAGTACGCCAGGACGACGAGCGTGCTCACCAGGGAGACGACCCCGGCGACCGGCCAGAGGACGACCAGCGCCACGAAGGCGATCTCCGGCTTGATCATCAGTAGGCCGGTCGCCAGGGCCGCGGCCGAGAAGGCCGACACTGGGACGGCGACGCCGATTGCGCCGAGGGCGTTCCACCGCGCCGTCTCGGCGTCCTGGAGCGGGACGCCGCGGTCGAGGGCGCGCATCCGCTCGGCGTGCTCGAGCTGGCGGCGCTGCGTCTTGCCGCGCTGGTCGAGCCAGACGAAGACGGCGATCATGCCGAAGAAGGCCACGATGCCGAGGATCTGGCCGGCGATCATCAACGTCATCCGCACCGTGTCGTCCATGTCGTCCTCGCTCAGAAGGGGATGTCGCCGTCGCCCGTCCACCGGGGAACCACCGGTCGTGGCCGCTGGAGCCGGCTGGCGCGCAGTCCGGGACCGAGGCGGCGGCGCAGGTCGGCCTTCCAGCCGGCGGGCAGGTCGGTGCCGCGCACGTCGAGCCAGGTCAGGGCCGGCAGGGCTGCGTCCGGCAGGGGCGACAGTCCGCCCGAGCCGAGGTGGCGCACCTCCAACGTAGTGAGCCGGCCCAGGTACGGCGAGCGGAAGACCGGCTCCAGCCGGGTGCCCGGGGCGGCGGCGTCGATCACCAGTTCGGCGAGCCGGCCGGGGCCCTGGCCGGCGTCGATCTCGTCGCCACCGACGGCCCGGAGGCCGAGGACCAGGCGGCGGAAGCTGTCCGTGTCGATCGTGGCCAGCTCCAGGCGGCGGAGGTTCGGCAGGAGTGGCCCCTCGATCAGGGCCGCGAGCGTCCGCGGGTGGAGGGCCTCCGGTGCGACGAGTTCCAGGGTGTGCAGCCGCGGCCAGCCCGGGCAGCGGAAGATCCGCTCGGCCGAGGCGTCTGGCAGGTGCGTCCCGCTGATGCGCAGCCGGCGCAGCTCCGGCATCGGCAGGCGGCACAGCCAGTCGGCGGCCGGCTCCCAAAGCGTCGTCGCCCCGGCGATCTCCAGCGAGCGCAGCCCGGCCAGGTACGGCCCGGCCGCGGCGAGCATGGGGACCGGGAAGCCGTCCAGTCGCAACTGCTGCAAACCTGCGGCGGTCGGCGACTCGGCCAGGCGGTGGAAGAGTTCGTCGCGCGGCAGCGACATCCGGCGGAAGTGGGCCGACTCCAGCCGGGCCAACCCCGGCGCGGCGAGGAACGCGGCGAACGCCCCTTCGCTTTCCCATGCCGGGCACATCGACAGCGCCCGGAGCCGCGGCAGCGACGCCGCCAGGTTGATTGACTGGCCCTCGTCCGTAAGGACGAGCCGTTCCAGCGCCGGCAGGCCGGACGCCAGCAGGCCGGCCAGGCCGTCGGCCCACTGGCTGTTCACGGTCAGGGCGGTGAGCCGCTCGGCGTCGAGCCAGGCTACCGGCGTGCCGACGCCGTTGTCGAAGGCCCGGCCCAGGTCCACCTCGCGAAAGCGGCGCGTCACCTCCGGCATGAACCGCCGCAGCGGCCCGCGCAGGGCGACGCTCCGGATCGGGGCCAGGGCGAGCATCCGCTCCGCCATCGCCTCGAACACGCCGGCATCGACCGCGACGTGCTCGATGAAGCCGCGACGGAACTCGTGCCCACGCGCGAACGCCGGCAGGGCCCCGCCCAGGCCGGTGCCCCACCGGGCGAGCAGCCAGCGTTCGCGGGCCCGGAGCGACCAGTAGTCGTCGCCGTCGGCGTCGGCCGCCTCGCGGGCGATCTGGACGCGGATCAGCTCGGCCTGGGCGCGCTCGACGTCGGAGGAGCCGTGCTCCTCCAGCCAGTCGGCGTAGACGAGGCGGTGGGTGAGGTCGTCCGGCTCGGCCCGGATCGCGGCGAGGAAGTCGGCGTGCATCAGAGCCAGCCCTCCTCGCCGGGGAAGTCCGGCTCGCCGGCCGGCTCCAGCCCGCCGACCATCTCCCCGTCGTCGAAGCGCTTCTGAAGGGCCGCCTTGGCCGCCTCGGACGGGCGCACGCCAGTCCAGCTAAGGGACGCCAGGCCGCGGGTGGCGGCCGCCCGGGCGAGGAACCCCTCGGCGTTCGCCGCCTGGATCTCGAGCCGGTTCAGCCCGGCGAGCGTCCGGGAGCGGGCCAGCGGAGCGAGGTCGATCTCGTAGGACGGCGATTCGCCGACGAGCAGCTCGCGCAGGGCCGCGGCCGGGGCGGCGTCCAGGGCGGCGAGGATCGTGGCGAGGTGCGGCTCCGTCTGGCCCATCCGCAGGCGGCGCAGTCGGGGAAGGCCGGCCGCGTCGAGCAGGGCGAGGGCGTCGGCGGCCTTGTCGAGGCGGTCGATCTCCAGGGTGACCAGGCGCGGCAGGGCCAGCGGCCCGCCCGCCACGACCAGCATACCGGTCACGCGGAGGTGGCGCAGGTTGGGGAGCGGCACGTCCCAGAGGCCCCGGGCGGCGGCCGGGTCGTTGTCTCGTTTGATCCGGAGGGTGAGGGACTCCAACCCGGCCAGGTACGGCCCGGCCGAGAGCCGGAAGCCGGTCCCCTCGCCGATCGCAAGCGTCCGCAGCCCGGCCGCCGCCGGCGTCCCCGACAGCGAGGCGAGGGCCTGGTCCGTTGGACTGACGAACTCCTCGACGACGAGCGTGTCGAGTTGCGGCAGCCACGGGGAGTCGAGCAGCCGCTGCCAGGATTCCGGAGAGAAGCGGAAACTCGACCGGAAGGCGAGCGACCGCAAGTTCGGCGGCGGCTCGGTCGCCAGCAGCTGCTCGACGCCCGGCTCGTCCGGGCCGCGGACGCCGAGGTGGCGCAGGTTGTGCAGGGCCCCGCGGCGGTGGTCTTCCAGGAGTGCGCCGCCCCAGCCGGGCCCGACGGCGTCGAGCCCGGTGAGGCGGGGCACCACGGACGACCAGACGCGGTAGCTGCCGAAATCGACCGTCCCGATCGGGAACCGGTCCAACAGGGGATGCAGCCACAACGGCTCGGCGATCTTGACCGCGGCGGGGAAGCCGCCCCGGAAGCGCACCCGGTGGAACGCAATGCCCGCCTTGCCGACCAGCCGTTCGCCCCAGGCCGCAAGCAGGACGCGCTCCCGAGTCCGCAAGGCCCAGTAGTCGTCGCCGTCCGGGTCGGCCGCCTCGCGCGCGAGCTGGACGCGGATGAGTTCCGCCCGGGCCAGGTGGGCCTGGGTGGTGCCGTGCTCCTCCAGCCAGTCGGCGTAGACGAGGCGATGGACCGGCTCGTCCGGCTCGGCGCAGATCGCCGCCAGGAAGTCGGCGTGCATCAGAGCCAGCCCTCCAGGATACGCTCGTGGACGGCGAAGTGCGTGATCGGGTGCGCCACGAACGTCGCCCCCGCGCCGAAGCGCTCGGCGAAGCGTCGCTCCCACGCCGGATCGACGGACAGCCCGCCGACCTCGATGCGGCGGAGGTGCGGGAAGCGCGACCGGTCGAGGAGCGGCTCCAGGTCGTCCGGCCGGTCGAGCCGGGCGCGGGCGATCTCCAGCGAGACGAGGTGCGGCAGCACCGCCGAGCGAGACACCGCCGCGAGCGACGTGGAGAAGTCTGTCGCCGACAGGGTCAGCTCGGCGAGGGCGTGCTCGCCGTGGCGGGCGTCGAGGCCGTCCAGCGGCAGGGCGGGCAGTTCCAGTCGCTTCAGGGCCGGCAGGATCGGCAGCGAGAGGAGGTGGGGCACGACCTCGGCGAAGTTCTGCTGCCACCGGCGCAGTTCGAGTACCCGCAGGGCCGGCCAGTGCTCCGTCGGGCGGAGCAGCTCGACGAGGTCGCCGCCCTCGCGGAAGTACTCCTGCCGCAGGCTGACCAGGCCCGACAACGAGGGGTCGCCCGGCTGGTGGCTCCGGCTCGGGTCGAACCAGTCGTCGCCCTGCACGACGAGGTGGCGCAGGCCGAGCAGCGACTCGCCGTAGGGCACGAAGCGCTCCCCCGGCGCGCCGCCGAGCCAGAGAGAGCGCAGGCCCGCCACGCCCGGCCGGCCGGACAGGTACCCGAACGGGTCGCCGAGGTCCGGCTCGACCCACAGGGCGAGGCGCTCCACCTGCGGCCAGTGCGGGAAGCCGAAGAGCCAGTTCCAGCCGGCCGGGGCGAGCCGGACGCCGCGCAGGTCGAGCGACCCGAGCCCGGCCGGCAGCGGCCCGGCGAACAGCGGGCCGACCTCCTCCTCGCCCCAGGTCAACGCCGCGTCGAGGCCGCCGCCGGGGCGCGGCAGGCGGACCGTCCCGAGGCCGAGGTGCCGCAGCGGCCAGCCGCGTTCGAGGCCGGCCCGCAGGAAGTCCCACCACATCGCATTCACGTCGAGCAGCCGTGGACGGACTGCTTCGGCGAGCTTGGCCTGGTGTTCGGCGCTCTCGACCTGCCACGGCACGCTCCAGATGCGCAGCCCGTCGAACGGGGCGAGCAACTCCGGCGTCAGCGGCTCGGCCGGGCCGCCCAGGGCGACGCCGCGCAGGGGCGTCGCGGCGTGCATGTCCGCTCCGTGGCGCACCAGGGATTCGACCGTCAGGGCGGCCGCCTCGACGAAGCCGCCGCGGAAGCGGTAGTCCTCGACGTGTTCCGCGACGCCGGCGGCGAGGGCGTCGCCCCAGCGGCCGAGCAGGATGCGCTCCCGGGCGCGGAGTTCCCACGCCGCGTCGCCGGTGGCCGTCTCGCGCGCCGTCTGGACGCGGATCAGCTCCGCCCGGACGGCGTCGAGGTCGGCGGTGCCGTGCTCCTCGAGCCAGTCGGCGTAGACGAGCCGGTGCAGCGCCTCGTCCGGCTCGGCGCGGATCGCGGCGAGGAACCCTTCGCGCGTGGACATCGGAACCTCGGGCGACGCCACCCGTGCTGGGCTTCCGGGCGGCGAGCACCTACCCCCCGGCCCCGACCGGGGTTACCGTGACGAGGAAGGTCTGGCCCCGCCGCGGCGGGAGGAAGGCGGTCGCGCCGTCCGCCACGTTGACCCGCTCGACCGTCCGGCCGCTCTGCACCGAGACGTTCATGGCCTGGCCAGACAGGTTGACGACGGCGATGCGGCCGCCGAGGGGAGGCCGGCCGGGGGTGGCGATCAACTCGAAGGCACCGGGAATGACCGGGTCCCTCGCGATCACAACGACCGTGCCTGGACCGACCCGGATCGATTCGCTGTTCGCGGCCCCGACCTGGGCGGCCGGGGCCAGGCCGGCGAAAGTCGCCGCCCAGACGGCCTGGTTCGTCGCCGCGGTTTCCTCCGGAAGGCGTGCCTCGGGCCACGCGGGCGCGAGGCCCTGCCCCAACGACGCCGCGGACGGGGTCGCCCGGTCCTCGAGGACCTCCAGGGTCGGCCGGCAGGCACGACTCCCGGGCTGGGGCCCTCGCCCGACGAAGAGCCGCCACAAGCAACGGAACATGAACCACCTCGCGGAGGAACGGGGCGACGCCACCGGCGATTACATCCCGGTTGGCGAGGTCCGTCAACCGATTTCCTTCCCGCCTTCGCGAGGCGGTCACGGACCGCCCGGTCCGCCGATTTGGGACTTGCCTTCGAGCCGGGTTCCTGGTGCAATCGTTCCGTCACCGTTCCCGCAGGAGAAGACCATGCGTCGCACGTTCGGGCTCGCGCTGGCCGCGGGCCTCCTCGCCGTCTCGGCCGCGTCGGCCGACATCCCCCTGCCAAAAGACGTCAAGTACGTCGATCCGATGGTTCGCTTCGACGGCGTATCGAAGCACCCGGACCACGTCTTCGTGCTGCGCTTCCTGACCTTCACCGGCGGCCCGGCCAACATCCTGCACACGGTCATCGAGGTCAAGGACGACAAGGCGTTCAACCTGAACGCCCAGCGCCGCCTGACCGACATGTCCCTGCTCGCGATGGACCGCAAGGCGGCGGAGAAGGCCGGCCCGACGATCGCCTGGACCGAAAAGACGCCCGGCATCCTGGCGGCGAAGTTGGTCACCCCGCCGACGACCGCCCCGGCGACGCAAAAGGAGCCGACCGTCACGACGTACGCCGTCGCGATCAAGGACGGGAAACTGACCGCCGAGATGGCCCGCGCAACGAAGCCGGGCAGCGCCCCGCCGCCGCAGGCGAGCCTGCCGCCCGTGTGGGCGGTCGGCGTCGTCGCCGCGTGCTCCGTGGCGTGGTTCGGACTGTGGTTCGTTCGTCGCGGCCGACAGGAGTGATGCCGATGGCCGGCACCCGTCGCGGCTTCACGCTGATCGAGCTGCTCGTCGTCATCGCGATCATCGCCATCCTGATCGGCCTCCTCCTGCCGGCGGTTCAGAAGGTGCGCGAGGCGGCGGCGCGGGCCCAGTGCCAGAACAACCTCAAGCAGCTCGGCATCTCGCTGCACGCGTTCCAGACGGCGCACGGCGTCTTCCCGGCGTCCGGCTGGACGACGTCCGGCCCGGGCAACCCGGCCGGCAAGTTCGTCGGCTGGCGCGCCCTCTCCCTGCCGTTCATCGAGCAGGAGAACCTCCAGAAGCTGTACGACTTCAACGTCCACTGGTGGGAGGGCACCAACCCGACGATCGCCGCCGTCCCGGTCAAGACGTACCAGTGCCCGAGCGTGCCGCAGCGCGTCGACGTCCTGTCCGCCGTGGCGAAGCCACCCCGGCCGGCGATGACGTTCGCCAACCCGATCGCCCCGACCGACTACGAGGCGATCCTCGGCGTCCAGCCGACGTCGATCAACCCGCACCTGCCGGCCGCGTACTACAACTCCGGCAACCGCTTCTCGGTCCTGTCTCGCAACTCGCGCACCCGCATGCTCGAGATCGCCGACGGCACGTCCTCCACGATCGCGATCGTCGAGGCGGCCGGCCGGCCGCTCGTCTTCCGGAACCGGGTCGCCATGGCGTCGCTGAACAACGACCAGGGCATCGGCTGGATCGATAGCGAAGGGCCGTTCAGCTTCGACGGCGCGTCGGCCGACGCCTCGCAGGAAGGCTGCGGCCCCGCCGGCGGTTGCACCTTCGCGATGAACAAGAAGAACGACAACGAGCCGTATAGCTTCCACCAGGGCGGCGGCAACTTCCTCTTCGCCGACGGCCACGTCCAGTTCGTCGGCGAGACGGTCCCGCTCCGGACGTTCGCCGCCCTCTGCACGATGAACGGCGGCGAGGTCGTCAGCGGCTCCGATTATTGAGCGCCGCTTCCCCGGCCGGTCGGATACGATGGCCTCATCCTCACGGAGCCATCCCATGCGACCGAGCCGGCGTCACTTCCTCCAGTCGTCCCTGGCCTCGCTGCTCGCCCTCGCCCCGCGCCCGACGGCGGGTGAGGCGGCCCCGACGCAGCCGTCGAAGCTGAGCCCATTCCTCCAGGGCAACTTCGCCCCGGTCCGCGAGGAGGTCACGGCCGACGACCTGACCGTCGTCGGCAAGCTCCCCGACGGCCTCGACGGCATGTTCGTCCGCAACGGCCCGAACCCGCAGTTCGCGCCGCGCGGTGCGTACCACTGGTTCGACGGCGACGGCATGTTGCACGGCGTCCGCCTCCGCGGCGGCAAGGCGAGCTACCGCAACCGCTACGTCCGCACGGCCGGCTTCGACGAGGAGAAGAAGGCCGGCAAGGCCCTGTATGAAGGGCTGATGGGCCTGCCGGACTTCGTCAAGATCGCCCAGGGCGAGCCGGGCTACAAGAACGCGGCGAACACGGCCCTCGTCTGGTACAACGGCCAGCTCCTGGCCCTGTGGGAAGGCGGCCCGCCGCACGCGATCAAGGTGCCCGACCTCGACACGGTCGGCGTCCAGACCTTCGACGGCCAGCTCAAGCACGCCTTCACCGCGCATCCGAAGATCGACGCCGCCTCGGGCGAGATGGCGTTCTTCGGCTACGGCGCGGCGAAGCCCTACGTCCGTTACAGCGTCCTCGACAAGGCCGGCAAGCTGCTCCACACGACCGGCCTCGACCTGCCCCGGCCGGTCATGATGCACGACTTCGCCGTCACGGAGCGGTACGCCGTCTTCCTCGACCTGCCGGAGGTGTTCGCGTTCGACGCCGTCCTGCGCGGCGAGTCGCTGCTCAAGTTCGACCCGTCGCTCGGGGCGCGCGTCGGCATCCTGCCGCGCAAGGCGGCCGGCAAGGAGGTGCGCTGGTTTCCGGTCAAGCCGTGCTTCGTCTTCCACACGCTCAACGCCTGGGAGGCGGGCGACGAGGTCGTCCTGGTCGGCTGCCGGATGAAGGAGTTCCCGGCGGCGCTCGACTCGACGCCGCAGCAGGGCGTCGCCCGCGACAGCCAGTCGGTGCTGTACCGCTGGGCGTTCGACCTGAAGACGGGCGCGGTGAAGGAGGGGCCGCTCCACGACGCGGGGTGCGACTTCCCGCGCGTCGATGACCGGCTCCTCGGCCGGAAGGCGCGGTACGGCTACGCGATGAAGCTGGCGATGGACGGCTTCCTGAAGTACGACCTGGAGAAGGGCACCCACGAGGAACACGCCCACGGCAAGGGCCGCTTCGGCGGCGAGGGCGTCTTCGTGCCGCGGCCGGACGCGAAGGCCGAGGACGACGGCTGGCTGCTGACGTTCGTCCACGACGAGGGCGCGGACAAGAGCGAGCTGGTCGTCGTCGACGCCCGGACGTTCGACAAGCCGCCGGTCGCCCGGGTGGTGCTGCCGGGGCGGGTGCCGTACGGCTTCCACGGGACCTGGCTCGCCGACGCGCACCTGCGCGGCTGAGCCGGGCCGGCCAAAAGCGAACCCGGCCGGGGGCGTCGCCCCCGGCCGGGTGAGTGTCTCACTTACCGCGTGAGCTTACTTCTTGCCGAAGCCGCCGAACAGCTTGCCGAACAGGCCGTGGTGGTGGTGGCCCTTGCCACCAGCCGGAGCGCCGGCCGTGCTGGCCGGGGTCGCGGCCGTGCCGCCGCAGCCGCACGAGTCGCCGCAGACGTCGCCGCAGCCGCAGCTGGTCGTCGTCGGGCAGCAGGTCGGGGCCGGGCAGCAGGTCGGAGCCGGGCAGCAGACCGGCTCGCAGACCGGGACGCACTTGGCGACGCAGCGGGTGACCATCCGGGTGCAGCAGACCTTCTCCGTGCAGGGGACGCACACCGTGACGCAGCGGGTCGCCTGGTAGGGGATGCACTGCTTCACCATGACGGTGCACGTCTGCGGGACCTGCTCGCAGACGACCTCGTTGACGCACACCTTGACGCACTCCTGACGGCAGACCTTCTTGCAGACCGGGACGCAGACCGTCTCCGGGCAGCACTCGGTCACCGTCTGGGTCTTGCAGACCGGGGTCTGCTCACACACCATGCACGGCACCCACACCTTCTTGGTGACGGTCTTGTACTCCGGGCACGGCGGCGGCGGCGGGCACGGGCACGGCGGGCACGGATTGCACGGGTCGTACGCGACCGGGGCGGCGGCCGGGGCCTCCGCCGTCTTGCCGCGGCCGAACATCCGGCTCATGAAGCCGCCGCGGGCCGGGGCGGCCGGCTCGACCGGGACGACCTCGCACCGCTCCTCGTAGTGGCCGCGATCGACCATCTTCGAGACGTACTCCGTCACCTGGACCTGGCGCGTGACGCGCTTCATCGTGGTCCGGGTCTCCATCGTCTGGACCGTGTCCCAGACGGTGCGGACCTGGTCGACCATCTTCGGGACCGTCTTGCGGACGGTGACCATGGTCGTCTGGGTCTGCGGGACGCACTCGGTCCGGTAGGCCGTGTACGTCTCGTTCCGCGTCTCGTGCCGGTACGTCGTCCGGAACGTCTCGTACGTCTCCGGGACGCACTCCGTCACGTAGACGGTCTTGTAGGTGATGTTGGCCGCCGGGGCCGCGGGGGCGTACGGGACGCCGCCGCTGACGACGCCGCCGCCGCACCCGCCGGGGATCGGCGTCCCGACGACCGGCGTGCCGGTGACGGGGAGGCCGGTCACCGGCACGCCCGTGATGGGGGTGCCGGTCACCGGGGTGCCGGTGACGGGGGTGCCGGTCGCCGGGGTGCCGGTCGCCGGCTTGTCATCCTTCTTCTCGTCGGCCTTGACGGCAACGCCGGCGGCCGCCAGGACCAGGCCGGCCAGGAGCGTCAAGCGAAAACGCTTCCAGAACATGCCCTGATACTCCATCGTTTGAGTTCCACCCATAGAGGGAGGTCGGCGACCGTTCCGCTCGTCGGGCAGGGATAACCTCGAACACGGTGGAACTATGCGCGGCCCCCGCGAGATGAGCAACCCGGGCAAGCCGCGCAGAGGGAGAAAAAAAGACTGGAGGGGCGGACTTGTGTGGTGGGGCGCTTTCGCCGGGGATGCGGCGCTCCGGATCGGAGAAGAAGTGCCGGTCGCGCGAACCTTCTCAAGTCGGCCGGGTCGCCGGGCTGGGCCGACTTTGCGCGCGGCAAAAAACGACGAGCCGGGGGCGTCCGCCCCCGGCTCGTCAATCGATCCGGCCAATTACGGGACGCCGGTGGTCCACTCGGCTTCCCAGGCGTAGTCGTAGCCGAGGCCGCCGTTGGCGTAGTCGAAGCCGAGGCCGCCCCACATCAGGTCGTTGCCGTCCTCGCCGAACAGGACGTCGACGCCGGCCCCGCCGAGCAGCCAGTCCTCGCCCGCCCCGCCGTAGACCCAGTCGTCGCCGTCGTCGCCGGCGAGGGTGTCGTTGCCGGCCTCGCCGGCGATCGTGTCGCTGCCGGCCCCGCCGGCGACGTAGTCCGCCCCGGTCGAGCCGTAGACGGCGTCGTTGCCGTCGTCGCCGGCGATGGTGTCGTTGCCGTCCTGGCCGTAGAGGAAGTCGTCGCCGAGGCCGCCGTAGAGCAGGTCGTTGCCCCACTCGCCGAGCAGGCTGTCCGGCCCGGCCGACCCTTGCAGCGTGTCGTCGCCCCAGCCGCCGACGACCCAGTCCGACCCGTCGCCGGCGTCGATGGCGTCGTTGCCGAGTTCGCCGTAGAGGCCGTCGTTGCCGCCGCCGCCCAGGAGCGAGTCGTTGCCGTCGCCGCCGAGCAGGGCGTCGATCCCGTCGCCGCCGGAGAGCAGGTCGGCGTCCGCGCCGCCGGCGATCCAGTCGTCGCCGCCCTCGCCGGAGATCGAGTCGCTGCCGGCCTCGCCGTAGACCCAGTCGTTGCCTTCGCCGGCCGAGATGACGTCGTTGCCCGCGCCGCCCTGGATGGTGTCCACGTCGCCGTGGCCCCAGAGGGTGTCGTTGCCGGCGTCGCCGAGCAGGTAGTCGGCCCCGTCGCCGCCGACGGCCTGGTCGTTGCCGTCCCCGCCGAGGAGGGTGTCGTTGCCGCCGAAGCCGAACAGGGTGTCGTCGTCGCCGTCGCCCTGGGCGTAGTCGTTGCCGTCGTCGCCCTGGAGGTAGTCGAACCCGGCCCCACCGAAGAGCTGGTCGTTGCCGGCCCCGGCGTAGATCGAGTCGTTGCCGGCCTCGCCGTAGAGCGTGTCGGCCCCGTCGGTCGCGCTGCCGGCGGTGTCGCTGCCGATGAGGAGGTCGGCCCCGTCGCCGCCGTTGAGCAGGTCGGCCCCGAGGCCGCCCTGGAGGTAGTCGTTGCCGGCCTCGCCGAGGAGCTGGTCGTTGCCGTCCTCGCCGGAGAGCGAGTCGTTGTCGCCGCCGCCCTGGAGCGAGTCGTTGCCGAGGCCGCCGAGCAGGCCGTCGTTGCCGAGGCCGCCCTGGAGGAGGTCGTCGCCGGACGAGCCCTGCAGCGTGTCGTTGCCGTCGTCGCCGGCGAGGGCGTCGTTGCCGTCGAGGCCCTCGAGGTAGTCGTCGCCGGTGCCGCCGGAGAGCGCGTCGTTGCCGAGCGCGCCGTAGAGCTGGTCGTTGCCGGCCCCGCCGAGGATCGTGTCGGCCAGGTCGCCGACGTTGCCGGCGACGTCGGCACCGAGGATCGTGTCGTTGTTGTCGCCGCCGTCGAGGGAGTCGGCCCCGGCCCCGCCGACGAGCTGGTCGTGGCCGCCGTTGCCGGCGAGGGTGTCGTTGCCGGAGCCGCCGAGGAGGGTGTCGTTCGTGCCGGCCCCGACGAGGGAGTCGTGCCCGGCCCCGCCGGTCAGCTGGACCGGCGGCAGGTCGGCCGCGACGACGATCGTGTCGTTGCCGCTCAGGCCGTCGACCAGGATGCGCGTCACGCCGGCGACGTTGGCGACGCTGGGGAGCTGCTGATTCGTCGTCGCGTCGGAAACGGTGATGACGCCCTGGGCGTCGCGCGTGACGCTGATGGCGTTGGCGACGTTGTTATCGCCGGTGATCCAGAGGCTCGTCCCGTTCAGGCTCACCGTCGTCGGGACGACGCGGTCCTCGAGGGGCTCCAGTTCGGGCCGGGACCGTCCGTGGTCGTGCATGCCGCTTCCTTTCGTCATACCGGGGCGGACCGCGGGCCGGATCCGCCGGGCGACCCCAATGCCAGGGCGAGGATTCTATCCCAGCCGCGCCGGAATTTGCGACGCCGGTTTTCTCCCTGCGCTAGCGTCCCTCGCCGGATCGCGGTACAAAGGAGGAGGAGGCGGTTGAGCCGTCCGAGTCCCCTTCCGCAGCGGAGGCCGGTCGTGAGCGCGTTCCTCGACTTCGTCACCCATCACTGGTACTTCGCGATCCCGATGTTCCTGATGTCGCTCGTCGGCATCTTCCTCGTGATCTGGCGGCTGCTGTTGAACATCAACGGCAGCGTCTCGATGAACACGTTCCTGCCCGAGTTCCAGGACAAGCTCAACGAGGAGGGGATCGACGGGGCGCTGAAGTTCTGCCAGGAGCACCCGGCGATCATCCCGCGGCGGCTGTTCGTCGCCGGGCTGGAGAACAGCAAGCAGGGCATGGCCGCCGTAAAGCGCGGCATGGCGAGCGCGATCGAGCTGGAGATCCTGCCGGACCTGAACTTCCTGCTGCCGATGATCCTCGCCATCGCCAAGATCGCGACGATGGTCGGCCTGCTCGGCACGGTCATCTCGATGATCTTCGTCTTCGACCAGATGCAGGGCAGCTCGCCGATCGACCAGTCGCGGCAGATCGGCCTGGCCCTCTTCGCGACGGCGCTCGGCCTGGTGACGGCCATCCCGCTCGTCTTCACGCACGTCCTGTTCAAGGCGTGGGTGCAGCAGTTCGAGGTGCAGATGAAGCGGGCCGCCCAGAAGCTCGTCGTCCTGCTCCAGTCGCACAAGGCCGCCGAGACGGCGAAGCCGCCCGTCGCGACGGGGACGAACATCAAGCAGCCCGTCACCGGGAGCTGAGCCATGGCCAAAGTGAAGGTCAGCCAGCTCGACGTCTGGATCGTCGAGAGCAACACGGTCTACCAGGCGGTGCCGTTCAGCGTCGTCACGGACTGGATCGTCCAGGGCCGGCTGCTCGCCGAGGACCGCATCCGGCCGGCCGGGACGCCGGACTGGTTCCCGATCAGCGGCGTCAAGCAGCTGGCGGCGTACCTGCCGCAGCCGGAGCCGGCCCACGCCGACGACCAGGCCGAGGCCCTGGAGATGGTCGCGTTCGACGTGCCGTACAAGCGCCCGCGCGCCGAGGAGGACGACGAGGTGGACATGATCCCCCTCATCGACGTCAGCCTCGTCCTGCTCATCTTCTTCATGATGCTCCTGGCCGGCTCCGCGGCGGCGATGACGGTCCAGCTGCCGACCACCGCCCACGGCGAGGCGGTCCCGTCGCGCGAGCGCGCCGACGTCACCGTCCTGGTCAGCTACGGCAAGGACGAGGAGGTCGCCTTCGGCGTCCTCAGCGGCAAGAAGCCGGTCGCCGAGAAGCTCGAAGACCCGAACGAGGTGGTCGATGCCGTGAAGGCGCTGATGGAGGCGGCCCCGACGGCGGTCGATCTGACGATCAACGCCGACGAACGGGTCGCGTCCGGCAAGGTGCGCGACCTGGTCGCCCGGCTGACGATCGTGCCCGAGATCCGGACGAAGATCCGCAAGCTCTACACCGGCACCGGCGGGAAGTGACCATGACCTGGAAGGTGCGACACGAAGGCTCGACGCGCTCCGTCCCGGTGGCGACGGTCGAGGAGATCCACCAGGGCCTGGCCGACGGGCTGTGGACGCCGGAGGACGAAGTCCAGGCCCCCGGCGAGGGGACGTGGACGCCGCTCAGCGCCCACCCGGCGACCGAGGACGCCGCCGCCGAGGTCGAGCCGCCGGAGCCGGCGTTCCACCCGGACGAGACCCACCTCGACATGACCGCCCTGATCGACGTCTGCCTGGTGCTGCTGATCTTCTTCATGCTCCTGGTCGCCTACACGGCGATCCAGAAACGGCTCCAGGCCGACTTCGCCGGGTCGAACCAGAAGGGGAACGTCCAGCAGATCCCCGAGCAGCAGGCCCGCGACACGATGATCCTGCTGAAGCTCACCCGGGAGAACGACCGGACCGTCTACCGGGCGAACGTCCAGCAGGGCGACAAGCTGGTGCCCAAGGAGCTGAACCCCGACCAGCTGGAGGCCGAACTCCGGGCCCTGGTCACCCCGGAGCGCCAGACGGTCCTCCTCGACCACGCCGACGCCGTGCCGCACGGCGACGTCGTCAAGGCCCAGGACGCCGCGACCGGGCTGCGGCTGAAGATCCGAGTCCTGATGCCGGGCCCTCCCGGCCGGTGAGCCGCCTCCGCACACGGTGTCAATCTGGCAGGACGCGGGCCGCGGGCATCGGTGTCGAGCCATTTTCTTAAATCCTTTCTATTCATTGACTTGATTCCTGTCCTGAAGCCGAGCGCGCGTCTGGCACACGGGTTGCATTGGCCCCGTTCGTCGCCCCGGCAGCCGCCGGGGCGCGACCGAAACAACGACCCTCTCAACCGGCCGAGAATCCACCCCAGGGCGGGGTGGCCGTGGAGGGTTCGTCCCTGTCCGAACCGAGGAGCCGAACGATGAGCCGCAACGGCACCGGTACGCTCCACCCGCTGTGGAGCCGCCTGCACCAGTTCCAGAACGAGATGAACCGCCTGTTCAGCGCCTACGACGCCGGGCAGGAGCCGGCCGCCTTCCCGCCGATGAACGCCTGGGAGGACGGCGACCGCGTCGTCGTCGAGGTCGAGGTGCCCGGCCTGACCCTGAACGACCTGGAGCTGTTCGTCACCGGCGGCAACCAGGTCACGCTCAAGGGCACCCGGAAGGCCCCCGCCGTCGAGAAGGGCGTCTGGCACCGCCAGGAGCGCCCGGCCGGCACCTTCACCCGGACGCTGACCCTGCCGTTCCCGGTCGATGCCGACAACGTCGAGGCCGCCCTGGCTGACGGCGTGCTGACGCTCCGGCTGACCAAGCACGCGTCGGCCCTGCCGCGCAAGATCGCCGTCAAGGGGGCGTGAGACACCACCGGTCCCAGGAGAACCAGCCATGAACGAGGTCGCGACCACCAACGCGCCGCAGCGGACGGACGTCACCCACCGCGAGCCGACGCGCGGCCAGCTGTACTACACGCCGGCGGTCGACATCGTCGAGACGGAGCACGAGCTGACCCTCTACGCCGACATGCCCGGCGTCGCCGCGGACGGGGTCGACCTGCGCTACGAGAAGGGGGAGCTGGTCCTGCACGGCAAGGCCGCCGGGCGGCACGCCGGCAAGGCGCTCCTCCTGGCGGAGGCCCCGGCCGGCGACTACTACCGCGTCTTCACGATCAACGAGTCGATCGACGCGGCGCGGATCGAGGCGGAGTTCAAGGACGGCGTCCTGGTCGTCCACCTGCCGAAGGCGGAGGAGGCCCGCCCGCGGCAGATCAGCGTCAAGCTCGGGGCGTGAGCCCCGCTTCGGCCCCGCCTTCTGGGCGGCTCCAGGGGCGGGGCCGGCTCACGCGCCGGCGAGGATCTGGGTCTTCACCCGCCGGGTCAGGGCGAGGACGAGGGCCGCGTCTCGCAGCAGAGCCTCGGCCTGGGTCGGTTCGCTCGATCCACCGTTGGCGGGAACCAACTTCCGGACCGGAACCTGCCGAGGCTTCTGCTGCGTCGCCGGCGTCATGGCGGTCGTCCTTTCCCGTTTCATCCTTTTGGCTATGCCCCACCATAAAGCAGCCGGCGTGCCACTCGCGTCGGAATCGCGATCGGCACGGCTTAAGTCATCGGGATTCCGCCGGTTACAGCGATCCCATTCCCGACGGTCCCGCCGCCTCCTCCCGTCAAGATGGTAACACTTACCCGCCGGACCCCAACAATCCGTGTCGTCCTTACAATCGGCCGACGGGTCACGGCAGCGACCGCCAGCGCGTCCGTTCGAGGGCCAGGACGACGACGAGGACGCCGAGGGCCGCCAGCAGCACCCAGGGGTAGGCTTCGTGATAGCGCAAATACTGGAACGACAGCCGCATCGTCGGCTTCATGCGGTCGAACGTCCGGCACGCCTCGACGAGGGCGGCCGAGTCGTTCGCGGCGAGGTAGCGGCCGCCGGACAGGCGGGCGACCTCCTGCATGAGGTAGACCGCCTCCTGGCGGCGGGCCTTCGCCTCGGCGTCGAGGCCGGCGACGTCGCCGCCGGCGTCGAGGACGTAGATCGGCACGCCGAGGGCCTGGGCGGCCTGGGCGGCCTGGCGCGGCCGCCAGCCGGACGGGGCCGGGTCGACCGTCTGGACGCCGTCGGTCAGCAGGACGAGGGCCTTCGGCCGGTCGCCGAGCGGTTCGAGGCGGTCCAGGCCGAGCAGGATCGCGTCGGTGAGGTTGGTCCACGCCCGCCGGGGGTCGCTCTGCGGCTTGAGGCCGTCGAGTTCGCGGAGTAGGACGGAGTGGCTCAACGTCGGCGGCACGGTCGTCTCCGCCCGGCTGGCGAAGGCGAGCAGGCCGGCCAGGTCGGTCGGCCGGCCGGCGAACGCGACGCCGTCGGGGGTCGTGCCGCCGGCGAGGAGGAGGCGGAAGGCGCGCTGCACAGCTTCGAGCCGGCTGGTCGGTACGCCGTCCCAGGTGAAGTCGCGCTCGGCCATGCTGCCGCTGACGTCGACGAGGAGCATCAGGCCGATGCCGGCCGTCTGGAGGCGGGTCTGCTCATCCGGCCAGCGCGGCCCGGCGAGGGCAAGGACGCCGAGGGCGAGGGCGACGACGCGGCCGAGAAGTCCGAGCCAGCGGGTGCGGTTGGCCCGGCCCTCGCCGAGGGCGGCGAGGGCGTCGGCGAGCGGGTAGCGCAGGGCGACGCGCCGCCGTCGCGTCCACCACCACACGAGCGGCGGCAGCAACAACAGGAGCCACAACCATTCCGGCCGGGCCAGCTCGGGCACGGAACCCCGCCTCTTTCATATAGCCCCCGGCTTGCCAGGGGTCTTCGCTTTCGCGACCAAAGAACCCCGGGCAAGCCCGGGGCTAAGTGACGAGGGTATTGTAGCCGCCGTACAATGGGGGTGGAATCCCGACGGCCCGGCGGCGAGCGGACCATGACGGCGCAGACCGGCTTCGTACGCGACTTGCAGGACGACCCGCACGACGACGCCCTGCGCGCCATCTTCTGCGACTGGCTCGCCGACCAGGACGACGCCGGCCTCCTCGCCCGGCGTCGGCTGTTGCAGGTCCAGGCCGAGCTGGACCGCTGGGTGCCCGACCTCGAACGCCGCACGGCGCTCCAGCACGAGGAACACGCCCTGCTCGTCGAGCATTCCGCCGCCTGGCTCGGCGACCTGGCCGGCTTCGTCCGCGACCCCGAGTTCCGGTCCGGCCTGGTCGATGTCACCTTCGACGCGGCGGTCTTCCTGTCGCGCAAGTTCACCACCATCGCGGACGCCCTGTTCGACGCGGCGTGGGTCGGCCGGGTCCGCATCGAGGGGGCGCGGTCGCAGCTGCCGGCGCTGCTCGCCTCCCCGGCGCTGGGCCGGGTCCGCCAGCTCGACCTCGGCGACTTCGGCCTGCGCGACGACGACCTGGCCGCCCTGCTCGCCAGCGCGGCGGCCGGGAGGCTCGTCGCCCTGAACCTGGCCGGCAACGACCTGACCGAGCGCGCCGCCGGCCGGGTCGCGACGACCGCCCTGCCCCGCCTGCGCGCCCTCGACCTGCGCAACAACCGCGTCGGCCCGGCCGGCATCCCGCCCCTGCTCGGCTCGCCGCGCCTGCCGGGCTTACGCCGCGTCGAGGCCCACGGCAACCCGGTCCCGCCGGCGACGCTGCTCGACGCGCTGGCGTTCGGCCTCGACCGCGGTGGCGTCGCCTTCCACCGCGGCCTGCCGACGCGCCTGGTCAACTCGGTCGGCATGGAGCTCGCCCTCGTCCCGGCCGGCGTCTTCATGATGGGCTCGCCGGAGACGGAGCCGGACCGCGGCGCGTGCGAAGGGCCGTGCCACGAGGTCGAGGTCACCCAGCCGTTCTACCTCGGTACCTATCCGGTGACGCAGCGCCAGTACCAGGCCGTCGTCGGGAACAACCCGTCGCACTTCAGCGCCGAGAACCGCGGCGGGCCCGACCACCCGGTCGAGATGGTGACGTGGGGCAACGCCAGCGCGTTCTGCGAGCGGCTGTCGCAACTCGCCGACGAGGCCCCGCTCGGCCGGGTCTACCGCCTGCCGACCGAGGCGGAGTGGGAGCACGCCTGCCGCGCCGGGACGACGACGGCGTTCCACTTCGGCGACCGGGCCGCGCCGCACCAGGCGAACTTCGACGGCCGCTACCCCTACGGCGGCGGCCGGCCCGGCGTCTACCGCGGCTACACCACCCCGGTCGGGGCGTTCGCGCCGAACGGCTTCGGCCTGTACGACCTGCACGGCAACGTCTGGGAGTGGTGCGCCGACTACTACGACGAGCGCTACTACGCCCGCAGCGCGCGGCGCGACCCGCCCGGGCCGCGCAGCGGGACGCGCGTCTCGGCCCGGGGCGGGTCGTACTCGAGCCACGGGGCGATCTGCCGGGCGGCGAGCCGGGATTATTGGTACGGTCCGCACTACAGCCGTGATAACATCGGGTTCCGTGTCGCCCTCGGCGTCAACCCCGAGGGCCTCTCCCGGTGAGAGTGAGGTGCCCGATGAGCCCCGTCCTCGATGAAGCCGACGCCCTCGGCCGTGTCGGCGGCGATCGCGACCTGCTACTGGAGATGATCGCCTGCTTCGCCGAACAGAAGGGGAACGACCTGCCGGAGGTCGAGGCGGCCTACGCCGCCCGCGACGCCCGGCGGCTGCAGTTCGCCGCCCACAGCCTCAAGGGCGGGGCCGGCACGCTCGGCGGCCGCGAGGCGTGGGAGTGCGGCAAGCGCGTCGAGGACCTGGCCAGGGCCGCCGACTGGGCCGCCCTCGAAGCGGCCGTCCCGGCCCTGCTCGACGCCGTCACCCGCTTCGACGCCGAGCTGGCCGGGTTCGCCGAGCGGCTGCGCGGGTAGGGCTTTCTCTGTTCACCGACCCGTTTCCGTGGTACGCTGGAGCCAGGTGGAGGACGAGCCATGATCGACCGGGCCCAGCGCATCTCGCGACGCAAGTTCCTGGCCTCGACGGCCGCGGCGATCACGCTCGCCAGCGCCGCCAACGGGCAGGGGCCGGTGCGCGCCGGCCGCAAGCCGATCGCGGTCGTCACGACGGTCTATCGGCCGATGTCGCACGCCTACCACATCGCCGGCCGGTTCCTGCACGGCTACCAGATCGCCGGCAAGCCGCACCTGCCGAACTTCTACGTCCGGGCGATGCACGTCGAGCAGACGCCGGACAACGACCTGTCGCGCGACCTCTGCAAGCAGTTCGACTTCCGCCTGGCCCGCTCCGTCGAAGACGCCCTCGTCGAGGACGGCAAGTTGGCCGTCGACGGCGTCCTGCTCATCGGCGAGCACGGCAACTACCCGCGGAACGAGAAGGGCCAGATCCTCTACCCGCGCCACGAGATGTTCGCGAAGATCGTCGAGGCCTTCCGCAAGACCGGCCGGAGCGTGCCGGTCTTCAACGACAAGCACCTCTCGTACAGCTGGGCGAAGTGCAAGGAGATGATGGCCTGGAGTCGGGAACTCAAGTTCCCGCTGCTGGCCGGCTCGTCGCTGCCGGTGACGTGGCGGCGGCCGGAGCTGGAACTGCCGCTCGACGCCCCGATCGAGGAGGCCCTCGTCGCGGGCTACGGCCCGATCGAGGTGTACGGCTTCCACGCCCTGGAAACGTTGCAGACGATGCTCGAACGCCGCAAGGGCGGCGAGACGGGCCTGGCCGCCGTGACGTGCGTCACCGGCAAGGACGTCTGGAAGCTCGGCGACGCGAAGAAGTGGAGCTGGGAGCTGCTCGAGGCCGCCCTGGCCCGCAGCGAGTCGGTCAACCCCGGCGACGTGCGTCAGAACGTCGGCGCGTTCGCGGTGCAGAGCATGCCGCCGACGCCGGCGACGGCGTTCCTGCTGGAGTACCGCGACGGCACGCGCGGCACCGTGCTGCTGCTGAACGGCCACGTCCAGGACTTCACGTTCGCCTGCCGGATCAAGGGCGAGGCGAAGCCGGCCGCGACGCTGTTCCACCTGCCGCCGCCGCCGGGGGCGCGCTACTTCGACGCCCAGGTGATGAACATCGAGAAGATGTTGGAGACGGGAACGCCGCCCTACCCGGCCGAGCGGACGCTGCTGACGAGCGGGGCGCTCGACTTCCTGATGGACAGCCACCAGCAGCGCGGGGCCCGGGTCGAGACGCCGGAGCTAGCGGCTCTGGCGTACAAGGCCCCGGCCGACAGCGGCTACATCCGCACTGCGCTGGCGGCCGGCTAGAACCGAGTCGGGGTTGGTTTGGCGAGCGGCGCGGCGTCAGCCCGCCGGTTCTTGGTCCCGTCGCTCGCGCTCCGGGCTGGTGAGCGGGCTGACGCCGCGCCGCTCGCCAGGGTCGCGCAAGCGACCGCGAAAACCGGTCGGGCCGGGCCGATCAGACGAGCGGCGTCAGGCCCCAGATGTCGCGGGCGTAGTCGCGGATGGTCCGGTCGCTGGAGAACTTGCCGACCCGGGCGACGTTCAGGATCGCCTTCCGCGCCCAGGCCGCCCGCTGCTGATACAGCCCCGACACCTCCTGCTGCGCCGTCAGGTACGGCTCCAGATCGGCGAGGTGGAAGTACTGCTCCATCGGCACCAGCAGCCGCTGCGCCACCCAGTGGTGGCGGTCCGGCTCATCGCGGCAGAAGCGGCCCTCGTCGAACGCGGTCAGGATCCGGCCGACGTACCGGTTGCGCTGCGCGACCTCCGCCGGGCGGTAGCCGCCGGTCCGCTGCAGGTGGCGCACCTGCTCGACGGTCAGGCCGAACAGGAAGAAGTTCTCCGCGCCGACCTCCTCGCGGATCTCGATGTTCGCCCCGTCGAGCGTGCCGATCGTCAGGGCCCCGTTCATGGCGAACTTCATGTTCCCCGTCCCGGACGCCTCCGTCCCGGCGGTCGAGACCTGCTCGCTCAGGTCGGCGGCCGGGATCATCAGTTCGGCGAGCGTCACCCGGTAGTCCGGCACGAACAGGAGCCGCAGGTGGCCGTCCGTCCGGCGGTCGGTGTTGACGACGTGGGCGACGTCGTTGATCAGGCGGATGATCGCCTTCGCCTGGCGGTAGCCCGGGGCGGCCTTGCCGGCGAAGAGGTGCGTCCGCGGCACCGCGGGTCGGACGCCGTCATCGACGAGCGACAGGTACTCGTGGACGACGTGCAGCAGGTTGAGCAGCTGCCGCTTGTACTCGTGGAGGCGCTTCACCTGGACGTCGAACAGCGAGTTGACGTCCACCTGCGCCCCCATCAGGTCGAGCAGGTAGCGGGCCAGGCGCGTCTTGTTCTGCTGCTTGATCTGGAGGAACGCCTCCTGGAACGACGGGTCATCCGCGAACGGCTCCAGGTCGCGCAGCCGGTCGAGGTCGGTCACCCACCGGTCGCCGATCGTCTCGAACAGGAGCCGGCTCAGGGCCGGGTTCGCCGACAGGAGCCAGCGCCGCGGCGTGACGCCGTTCGTCTTGTTGTTGAACTTCTCCGGCATGAACCAGGCGAAGTCCGGCACGAGCTCCGTCTGGACGAGGTGCGAGTGGACCGCGGCGACGCCGTTGACGGAGTGGCTGCCGACGATGGCGAGGTTCGCCATGCGCACCCGCTTCTCCGGCCCCTCCTCGATGATGCTCATGCGGTTGACGCGGCCGTCGTCGTGGGTGCGGGCCCGGACCGCGTCGAGGAAGCGGCGGTTGATCTCGAAGATGATCTGCAGGTGGCGCGGCAGCACCTTCTCCAGCAGATCGACCGGCCACTTCTCCAGCGCCTCGGGCAGCAGGGTGTGGTTCGTGTAGGCGAACGTGCGCGTCGTGATCTCCCACGCCTGCTCCCAGACGAGGCCCTGCTCGTCGACGAGGAGGCGCATCAGCTCGGCGATGGCGAGGGTCGGGTGGGTGTCGTTGAGCTGGATGGCGACCTTGTCGGCGAAGCGGTCGAACGTCTGGTGGTGGCGGCGGTAGCGGCGGACGACGTCGCGGATGGCGCACGCCGAGAGGAAGTACTCCTGGACGAGGCGCAGCTCGCGGCCGGCGGCGGGCGACTCGCTCGGGTAGAGGATCTTCGAGATCGTCTCGCTGAGGACCTTCTGCTGGACGGCCTGGACGTAGTCCCCCTCGTTGAAGATCCGCATGTCCACCTCCTGCGAGGCGCGCGCGGAGTAGAGGCGGAGGAAGTGGACCGTCTTGCCGCCGTAGCCGACGACGGGCATGTCGGACGGGACGCCGATGACGACGCGCCAGTCGAGCCACATCGGGCTGTAGTTGCCGTGCCGGTCGAGGCTGTTCTCGACGCGTCCATAGACTGGGATGAGCAGGGCGTGCTGCGGCCGGTCGATCAGCCACGGGCAGGCGTACGTCTTCCAGGCGTCGGGGCGTTCGACCTGTTCGCCGCCGCGGATCTCCTGCTTGAACAGGCCGTAGTCGTAGTTGATGCCGATGCCGTAACCCGGCAGGCCGAGCGTGGCGAGCGAGTCGAGGAAGCACGCCGCGAGTCGGCCGAGGCCGCCGTTGCCGAGGGCGGCATCGACCTCGTTGTCCTCGACCTCTTCCAGCGGCAGGCCGAGCCGGCGGCAGACGTCCTCGCAGGCGTCGCGCAGGCCGAGGTTGACCAGGTTGTTGTCGAGCGACCGGCCGATGAGGAACTCCATCGACAGGTAGTAGAGGCGCTTGACGTCGGCGTCGTGGTAGCGCTTCTCCGTGGCGATCATGCGGTCGACGAGGTAGTCGCGGACGGCGAGGGCGACCGCCTGGAAGCGCTGCCGCGGCGCGAGCAGGTCGAGCTGGGTGCCGAGCGAGTAGGCGACGTGGTGGCGGACGGCCTGTTCGAGGCGGTCCAGGTTCGGCAGCGTCGCGGACATGGGGGGTCCTCGGCCAGGGAGTCGCCCGCTTCATATAGCCGCCGGCTTGCCGGCGGTCTTCGCGACGAAGGCACCCCGGGCAAGCCCGGGGCTATATGAGGACGGCCATACGCCATCTTGCGGCCGGCCGGCGAAATAGGCAAGATGGAACGTTTCTCTGGGCACGACGGCTGGCGGCTGGGTATGATGGTTGCGCCGGTTGAGCCAACGGGAGGTGGGCATGCTGCTGCGCGTCGAAACGGTCGGCTCGGTCGCGGTCGTCACGCTGATGGACAACAAACTGGACGCCAGCAACCAGGACGACTTCAACCGCGAGATCGACCCGGTCCTCGAACGGACGAGCAAGATCGCCCTCGACCTGGGCCGGGTCGAGTTCGTCGATTCGAGCGGCTGTAACGCCCTGTTGCGGACGGTGAGCAAGCTCCGTCCGGTCGGCGGGCTGTTGAAGGTGTGCGCGTCCCGGCCGCGCGTCCGCGATACGTTCAACCTGGTCGGCCTGCACCGGACGTGCGACCTGGAGGAGAGCGTCGAGGCCGGGCTGAAGGCGTTCGGCGAGGCCCGGCCCGAGGCGCAGGCATGACGTTCACCCGGTTCATCTACTTCTGCGCCATCGCCGGCGGCTGGGGGGCCCTGATCGGCTGGGGCCTCGGCCGCGGCCTCGTCGGCGGCGAGGGGCTGCTCGGCCAGGGTCTGCGAGGCCTGTACCTCGGCCTGGCGCTGGCCGTCCTGCTCGCCCTGATCGACGGCCTGTGGAACCACGCCAGTCGGCCGTTCCTCCTGATCCTGCGCGTCGTCGTCGTCGGCGCGCTGGGCGGCCTGGCCGGCCTGCTCGGCGGCATCCTCGCCCAGGCGCTGTTCTCGCTCTGGGCCGGGTTCTTCGTCGTCGGCTGGACGCTCGCCGGCCTGTTCATCGGCCTGGCGCTCGGCGTCTTCGACCTGATCGGCGGCCTGCTCCACGGCGGCGAGGTGCGCGGCTCGGTCAGCAAGATGCGCAACGGCCTGATCGGCGGCCTGCTCGGCGGCGTCCTCGGCGGCCTGTTCGCCCTGTACCTGCGCGGCTACTGGGCGGTCCTCTTCGCCGCGAAGGACGAGAAGGCGCTGTTCAGCCCGAGCGGCGTCGGCATGACGGTGCTCGGCATCTGCGTCGGCCTGTTCATCGGCCTGGCCCAGGTCCTGCTCAAGGAGGCCTGGCTCAAGGTCGAGGCCGGCTTCCGCAAGGGGCGCGAGATGATCCTCGCCGGGGCCGAGACGACGATCGGCCGGGCCGAGACGTGCGACGTCGGCCTGTTCGGCGACCCGCAGGTCGAGCGCCTGCACGCCCGCATCGTCCGGCGGGGGAATGACTTCCTCGTCGAGGACGCCGGCTCCGCCAGCGGCACCTACGTCAACGACGAGCGGATCGACGGCCCGCGCCTGCTCCGCGCCGGCGATATCATCCGCCTGGGGCGCTGCCTGCTCCGCTTCGGCGAGCGGACGAAGTCGAACTAAACCACGAAGCCGGGCCAGGACCCCTCGCCATGCTCACCTGTCGCCAGTGCCGCCGACCGAACCCGGACGAGGCGTGCTTCTGCTGGTTCGACGGCGTCCACCTCGAGACGCCCAACCGCGGGGCCGACGCCGGCGCGCTGCGTTTCGTCCCGCCGCTCGTGCTGCGCTCCGGCGTCACGATCGCGACGTTCGCCGACCTGGTCCGCCTCGCCGGGGCGCACTGGGAGGCGCTCCTCGCCGCCCTGCGCGACGGCACCCTCGAACGCCTCTTCCGCCAGATCCAGCGCGCCGACCTCGCCGACCGCGCCGCCTGGGCGGCGAAGCACGTCGATCCGGAGCAGGCCCTCGACGAACTGCTCGAACGCCTGCCCGGCACGCGGCGCGAGCCGGCCCAGCTCGACGTCTCGCCGGCAACGATCGACCTCGGCTCGATCAACCGGGCGACGCCGCGGACGCTGACGCTCAAGGTGACCAACCGCGGCCAGGGCCTGCTGCAAGGCAGCGTCGAGATCGAGGGGGCGGCCTGGCTCAGCGTCGGCGAGACGACCGGCGTCCAGAAGAAGGTCCTCCGCTGCCCGCGCGAGCTGACCATCCCGGTCCGCGTCGTCGGCAAGGCGCTCCGGGCGGGCAGCAAGCCGCTCGAAGGGAAGATCCTCCTGGAGACGAACGGCGGCACGGTCGAGATCCCGGTGCGGGCCCTGGTGCCGGTCGTGCCATTCGGCGAGGGGCCGCTCGCCGGGGCGACGACGCCGGGCCAGTTGGCCGAGAAGGCGCGCACCGCGCCGCGCGAGGCGGCCGCCCTGTTCGAGCGCGGCCTGGTCGTCGCCTGGTACGAGGCGAACGGCTGGATCTACCCGGTGCGCGGCCCTCTGGCCGAGGGGCTCGGCGCGGTGCAGCAGTTCTTCGAGGCGCTCGGCCGGGCGACGCCGCCGAAGGTCGAGATCAGCGACACGCACGTCGAGCTGCGCGGCACGCCGGGCCAGTCGCTGCAGGGCAAGGTCGTCCTCTCGACGAAGGAGCAGCGCACGGTCTACGGCCACGGCGTCTCACACGCCGACTGGCTGGAGGTCGGCCGGCCCGAACTCGACGGCCAGCGGGCGACGCTCCCTCTGCGTGTGCGGAGCGTGCCGGACCGGCCGAACGAGCAGCTGCGCGCCCGGGTCGAGGTCGGCGCGAACGGGGCGCAGAAGTTCCACGTCGAGGTGGTGTTGCACGTCCTGCCCGGGGCGGCGAAGCGGACGCCGGCCCCGGCAACGCACGAGGCCCCGGCGTGGCTCTTCTCCGAGTCCTCGACGAACGGCGCGCCGGTCGAGCCGGTGCCGACGCCCGGCGCGGGCCCGGTCCGCCGCGCCCCGGCGCGCGAGGCGGCCCCGGTCGCCGTGGCGACGCCGACGCCGGCCGCGGTCGTCGAGCCGGCCCCGCAGGCGCTCGCCTGGGCGACGGCGACGCCGGCCCCCGCCCCGACGGCGGCACCGCCGCCGGCACCGAAAGCGGCGAAGAAGGCCGATGTGGATGACGACGCCCCGGAGCCGAGTTTTCCGGTCTGGCTCCAGATGCTGCTGCCGCTCCTGCTCCTCGGCTTCGCCCTCGGCATGCTGGTGCTCCACGACGCGCGCCTGCCGGACCGCGCCGAGCCGCCGCCGCCCGACTTCGTCGAGGAGCCGCCGCCTCTCGACCCGGTCGAGTACGTCCGCCTCAACTTCAACGACCAGAAGCGCGACCTGCCGGTCGAGGCGAACATGACCTTCGGCGTCGAGAGCCTGCCGGTGCCGGGCCAGAACCCCGACACGAAGAAGCTCGTCTACGACCTGTACGGCCGGACGAACAACGCCTGCGTCGTGGTCGATAACAAGGCGTCGATCTTCGGCGTGACGGCCGGCGGGAAGTGGGTCACGATGAGTGAGGACCTGCCGCGCCGGCCGGACGTGCCCGCCCCCGGCAAGCGCAGCGTCTGGCGGACGCCGGACGGCCTGGTCGAGGTCGCCCAGGAGGCGGAACTGATCCGCGGTGACGCGTCGCGCAAGCTCGACACCGTCCTGGTCCGCTACACGCTGACGAATAAGGACACGCGGCGGCACAACGTCGGCCTGCGCTTCCTGCTCGACACGTTCATCGGCAAGAACGACGGCGTGCCTTTCACGATTCCCGGCTCGCCCGGCTTGTGCGATACGCAGCGCGAGTTTAAGACATCGGCCGACGTGCCGGACTACCTGGAGGCGCTGGAGACGAACGACCTGCTCAAGCCGGGCACGGTCGCCCACCTGCGGCTGAAGGTCGGCAACAAGATCGAGCCGCCGACGAAGGTGACGCTCGGGGCCTGGCCGGACGGCAACCTGAGCCAGCTGCGCATCGCTGGAGCGAACCAGCACCTGACGCTGTGGGACGTGCCGGTCGTGTCGATGCGGCTCTTGCGGGATCGCGGCATCCTCGACAAGGACCGGAAGCGGATCGAGCCGGACTCGGCCGTGACGCTGTACTGGGAGGCGAAGGCGCTGGATCCGGGCCAGTCGCGCGTCGTCGGCTTCACCTACGGCCTGGGCGGCGTGTCGAGCGGCGAGTCGAAGGGCAAGATGCTGCTCACCGTCGGCGGCCGGCTCGTGCGCGACGGCGAGTTCACGCTGACGGCCCTCGTGTCGCAGCCGGCGGCCGACGAAAAGCTGACGCTCGACTTGCCGGCCGGGGTGCGCCTGGTGGACGGGGCGACGGAGCAGGCGGTGCCGCCGGTCGCCGCAGACGCGGCCCGGCCGATCAGCACCGTGACGTGGAAGCTGACGGCGAGCAAGCCGGGGTCGTTCACGGTCAAGGTGCGCTCCAGCCGCGGCCTGGAGGAGACGAAAACGTTCGCGATCCGGGCGTCGGGCGTGTTCGATTGAGCGGAGCGCCCGCAAATTCGCGCCGAGGCGGCATTGACGATTCTGCCGCCTGCCCTATAGTAAAATCTTTCGTGGATTCGTGGCGAGACCCAGGTGGAACCGATGTCGACCTTCATGGCCAAGCCGCAGCAGGTCCCCCAACGCTGGTGGGTGATCGACGCCACCGACATGGTGGTTGGCCGGCTGGCGGTCGTTATTGCGAACATCCTCCGCGGCAAGCACCGCCCGGAGTACACGCCGCACATCGACACCGGCGAATTCGTCATCGTCGTCAACGCCTCGAAGCTGAAGTTCACGGGCAAGAAGCTCGACTCGCAGACCTACTCGCACTACACGCGCTACCCCGGCGGCCTCAAGACCGTCACCGCCCGCGAGCTGATGGAGCGGGCCCCGGAGCGCATCCTGGAGGCGGCCGTCCGCCGCATGGTGCCGCGCAACAAGCTGGGCCGGGCCCAGATGACCAAGTTGAAGATCTACGCCGGCTCGTCCCACCCGCACCAGGGCCAGCAGCCGCAAGAGCTGAAGGTGACGCTGTGAACAACAAGAAGGAAAAGCCGCAGACGAAGGTCAACGGCAAGCCGGCCCACCTCGGCACCGGCCGGCGCAAGACCTCGACCGCCCGCGTCATGATGATCGAGGGCACCGGCAAGATCACGATCAACGGCAAGGGCGTCGAGGAGTACTTCACCGAGGTCGCCGGCCACAACTGCGTCTACGACCCGCTCGACGCGACGGACATGCGCAACCGGGTCGACCTGGTCATCACCGTCAAGGGCGGCGGCATCACCGGCCAGGCCGGCGCGGTGCGGCAGGGCATCGCCCGGGCGCTGAAGACGATGTTCGGCCTGACCGCCGAGCCGGAGCCGACCCCGGCCGCCCCGACGGTGGACGCCAACGGCGAGCCGGTCGAGGCCGAGGCGGTCGCCCCGAGCCTGTCGCGCCGCCTCAACGACTCCGGCTTCCTGACCCGCGACAGCCGCATGAAGGAACGCAAGAAGTACGGCCGCAAGGGCGCTCGCAAGAGCTTCCAGTTCAGCAAGCGCTGAGCGACGACCGAGCCACCTGAACGACCCGAGGCGCTACCACCGCTGGTGCCCCGGGTCGTTTTTCGCGCCGCCTCAGAAGTCGAACTTATCGACGTTCTCCTTCGTGAACAGCACCGGCTCGCCGAGGAGCACCTCGCCGCCGCCGACATTGATGCCCTTCAGCCGGCCGGCCGTCAGCGTACCGTCCTTCGGCATCTTTCCTTGCCGTGTCAGCACGCCAACGTGGACGGTCAGGTAGCCGAGGTCGATCGGGTTCCACAGCACGAACGACGCGACGGTGTCGTCCTTGACGTAGTCGCGCATGTCGCGCGGCGTCGAGACGCCGCCGACGTGGATCTGGCCCTTCTTGCCCTTCTGCCGCACCGCCTCGGCCGCCGCCGGCACGGCGACGCTCGTCAGGCCGACGATGCCCTTCAGCATCGGCCGGTCGGCGATCAGCTCGTTCGCCTTGCGGATGCCGAGGTCGCGGTCCTCGCCGTGCTCCGTCTCCGGAAGGATGGTCAGCTTCGGGTACCGCTCCTTCGCCCGGGCCTTGATCCGCTTCGCCCACTCGCTCTGGTTCGGGGCCTGGACGGAACTCGTCAGGATCGCCAACTCGCCCTCCTGGCCCATCTGCTTCGCCAGCTCGTCGAGCATGAGGTTGGCGACGCCGTCGTAGGTCGCCATGTTGACGAACCAGTCGCGCGCCGCCGGCTGGCTGTCGGCGTCGTAGGTGACGACGGTGATGCCGGCCGCCCGGGCGTCCTTCAGCGTCGGCACCAGCGTGTCCGGGTCGTTGCACGCCAGGCAGAGGACGTCGATCTCGCCGCCGGCGATCCAGCCGGTCAGGAGCTTGATCTGCTCGCCGCTGTCGGCCTTCGTCGGGCCGTTGTACACCAGCGGCAGGCCGAGTTCGCCGGCGGCCTCTTCGGCCCCCTTCTTGCAGGCGTTGAAGTACGGGATGCCGGTCAGCTTCGGCATGAACCCGACCCGGAGCTTGCCCGACCCGGTCGGGGTGCCGGAGCAGCCGACCAGCGGCGCGACGGCGGCGAGCGCGAGGAAGCGGCGACGGGAGAGACGGAGCGACATGAAACCCACCCCAAGCCCGGGCGTGGCAACGCCCGGGAAGACTCTACCCCGGGCGTTGCCACGCCCGGGCTTGGTGGGAGGGTACGCTCACCGCGCCCGGCGTCGCGCGGCCTCCCCGGTGAGGGCGACGCCGAGCAGCAGCACGCCCAGGAGCAGGTCGCGCACCGACGGCGAGACGTTCGCCAGCGCCACCAGCAGCAGGGTAATCGTAGCGATCCCCAGCGCCGTGCCCAGGACGTGGCCCGCCCCGCCGGTGATGCGGACGCCGCCGAGGACGACGCAGGCGATCGCGGTCATCTCGAGCGTCTTCTCCGCGTCGGCCCGCACGGCCGGGTACTGGAGTACCAGCCCGACGCCGCACAGGCCGGCCACCAGCCCGACGGCCGTGTACACGCCGACGAGCAGCCGCTTCGACGGCACCCCGGCGTACTTCGCCGCCGTGGCGTTGTCGCCGAGGGCGAACAGCATCCGCCCCATCCAGGTGTGGTGGACGACGAACCAGACGACGCCCAGCGTCAGCAACACCGCCCAGACGGACAGCGGCACGCCGAACGGCCGCCAGCGCCACAGGTCGCCGGCCGCCTCGGGCAGGGCGAGGGCCGTCTCGCCGCACAGCGACAGGGCCAGGCCGCGGAACAGCTCGCGCGTCGCCAGGGTCGCCACGAGCGGCAGCACTCCCGCCGCGACGAGCAGGCCGTTGACCAGCCCGGCCAGCGCCCCGACGACGAGGCCGGCGAGCAACGCCGGCCCGAGCGGCCAGCCGAGCTTCGCCAGCAGCAGGCCGACGACGACGCTGGCGAAGACGGTCACCGAGCCGACGGACAGGTCGATGCCGCCGGTCAGGACGACCGGCGTCAGGGCGAGGGCGAGCAGGGCCGGGGCGAAGTAGAGGTTCGCCTGGCTGAACCAGTACGCCAGCCGCCACGGCCCCGGCTGTTGGAGCAGGAAGATCAACAGGCCGACGAACAGGGCCAGCGACAGCAGCGTCGGCAGGGCGCGCAAGAGCGACCGCGTCACGGCTCGTCCCTCCGCCGCAGGGCGTCGGCCAGGACGGCCGTCAGCAGGACGAGGCCGACGAGCGTCTGCCGCCAGGTCGTCGGCACGTTGAACGTCTGGCAGAGCGGGCTGAGCAGCAGCAGGAACAGGCAGCCGAGCAGGACGCCGACGACCCGGCCACGGCCGCCGGTGACGGCGACGCCGCCGACGACCGCCGCGGCGATCGCCTCCAGGGTGCGGTCCTCGTGGCCCACTTGTTGGAGCTGGCCGCTCCGGCCGAGGTAGCACAACGCCGCCAACCCGAGCAGGGCCCCTTGCAGGCCGAACGCCAGCAGCCACGACCGGGCCCGCGACAGGCCGACGCGCCGGGCGGCGGCCGGGTTGCTGCCGACGGCGACGAGGTGTCGGCCGGGCAGCGTCCGGGCGAGGAACCACGCCAGGCCGACCGCGACGGCCGCCGTCAGCCAGACGACGAGCGGCAGGCCGAGCATCGGCTCGGTGAAGACGGCTCGCTCGGCACCCGGGATGAGGACGTCCTGTTCGTGGAGCCACCAGACGGCGACGCCGCGGTAGAGGCTCATCGTGCCGAGGGTGACGACGATCGGATGGACGCGCCCGAGGAGCGTCAGCGTCGCGTTGAGCAAGCCGGCGAGGGTGCCGCAGCCGACGGCCGTGGCGAAGACGACCGGCAGCGGGTAGCCTTCCCGCCAGAGCTGGCCGGCCACCGCCCCTGAGAGGACCATGATCGCCCCGAGCGAGATGTCGAGGCCGCCGGCGAGCAGGACGACCGCCGCGCCGAGGGCGCACAGCCCGAGCAGGGCCGTCTCCGTCGCGACGCCGGCGAGGTTGGCCGGGGCGAGGAAGTCGCCCTTGCCCAGGGCGGTGCCGCCGACCTGGAGGACGACGACGAGCAGAACGACGAGCAGGGCGAGGAGACGCAACCTCACCCCCCCGGCCCCCCTCTCCGAAGCGGAGAGGGGGGAGGGACACTCCGGCCCCCCCTCTCCGCTTCGGAGAGGGGGCTGGGGGGTGAGGTTCTCCGGCAGCGCCGCCGCCGCGAGCGTCTCCGGCGTCCAGGTGTCCGCCTCGCGCACCCCCACCAGCACCCCGTCACGAAAGACGCCGACGCGATGGCTCAGGGCGAGCACCTCCGGCAGGTCGGAACTGATGAGGACGACCGCCCGGCCCTGCTCCGTCAGTTCGCGCACCAGGCCGTACACCTCCGCCCGGGCGGCGACGTCGATGCCGCGCGTCGGCTCGTCGAGCAGCAGCACGGCCGGGTCGCGCTCCAACCAGCGGGCCAGGACGACCTTCTGCTGGTTGCCGCCCGACAGCGTGCCGGCCTCCTGCTCGATCGACGCCGCCTTCACCTGCAACTGCTCGCACCGGGCGCGCGTCCGGTCCGCCTCGCGCGAGGTCAGCGCCACCAGGCCGCCGACGGCCCACTGCCACAAGGACGCCAGGGCGACGTTCGCGCGCACGGCCAGGCCGCGGCACAGCCCCTGGCGGAGGCGGTCCTCCGGCAGGTACGCCAGGCCGCGCGCCGCCTGCGGCCCCGGCCCGTCCGGCGCGACCGCCTCGCCGCGCAGGACGACCCGCCCGGCCGCTACCCGCCGCAGGCCGAGGACGCCCTGGGCCCACTCGGTCCTCCCCGCCCCGACCAAGCCGTACAGGCCGAGCACCTCGCCGGCGCGCACTTCGAGCGTCACGTCGCGGAACGAGCCGTCCGCCGCGGTCAAACCCTCGCAGCGGAACAGCACATCGCCGGTCGTCGCCTCCGGCGGCGCGACGGCGAGCACCTCGCGGCCGACCATGTGGCGGATGAGGTCCTCGCGGCGCACGCCGGCGAGCGGCCCGGACCAGACGACCCGGCCGTCGCGCAACACGGTCGCCTCGTCGGCGAGGGCGGACACTTCCTCCAGGCGGTGGCTGACGTAGAGGACGGCGGTGCCGGCGTCGCGCAGCCGGCGGACGGTGGCGAAGAGGCGCTCCGTCTCGCCGGCGGACAGGCTGCTGGTCGGCTCGTCGAGGATGAGGACACGCGGGCGAAGAGCCAGGGCGGCCGCGAGGCTGACGAGCTGCCGCTGGCCCGGCGTCAAGCTCGCGGCCAACGGATCGGGCGAGAGATCGACCCCGAGGGCGACGAGAGCGTCGGCCGTCCGGCGGCGCAACTCGGCCGTGTCGAGCAGGCCGAACCGCGTCGGTAATCCCTGCTCCAGGCCGAGATTTTCCGCGACGGACAGTTCGGAAAAGAGATCGCCCTCCTGGTGGACGACGGCGACGCCGCGCGACCGGGCCTCGGCGGCGCTGGCGAAAACGACCGGCCGGCCGTCCAGCTCCAGCGAGCCGGCCTCGGGGGGAAGCGATCCGGACAACAAATGAATGAGGGTGCTCTTGCCGGCCCCGTTCTCGCCGAGCAGGGCGTGGATCCGGCCGGGGGACAAAACGAGATCGACCCCGGCGAGCGCGCGGACGCCGGGGTAGGTCTTGACGAGCCCGTGGGCGACCAGGGTCATTCGAGCGACGGCGAGGAACCGCTGACGGCGAGGGGCTCGACCGGCCGGCCGACGAGTTCGCCACGGAGGACGGCCATCGTCCGCGGGGCCTGGATGCCCAGGCGGACCTTGTTCCCCTCGACGGAGACGACCGTGACGACGATGTCGTCGCCGATCTGGATCACTTCGCCAACCTTGCGGCTGAGCACGAGCACGGAGCACCTCGCACGACGGTTGAAAGGCCGAGGTAGGACCCCGGACGGCGACGGACCGTCCGTGGGCTTGCCGTAGCGGTTGGAGACCGTGGGGAAAGTAAAAGTGGATCCGGATGGCGATCCCGCCGCATCTCCTCGCGGCCCGAGTGGGTGGGGCCGAGGGGAGTCGAGCAACCTTGCCACGATGTCCAGCGATGCCGGCCGCTTGTCAGGGCGAAGTCCGGCGTCATGTCATGGTAGAACGTGCCAGGTGCCTGTCAAGAGGGAAGTCGGGAAATAGAACAGGTCCGGAGGCCTCGCACATGACGCTCCCGCTCTCCTGTCCCAACGGCCACCCGCTCGGGTCGGATGCCCCGTCGCGCTGCCCGGCCTGCGGCGTCGCGGTCGGCGGCACCACCGCCGGCGAGACGACGTCGCTGCCCGGCGTCGGCCGCGACGCGACGGAGGGGCTCGGCCCGGTCGCGCCGCCGCCGTGGCCGGGGGCAGGCCCGCCGGGATACGAGATCGTCCGCAAGCTCGGCGAAGGCGGCATGGGCGTCGTCTTCCTCGCCCGCCAGGCCGGCTTCGGCCGGCTCGTCGCCCTGAAGATGCTCCGCGCCGGCGGCCAGGCGACCGAGCGCGACCGGCGGCGCTTCCGCACCGAGGCCGAGGCGATCGGCCGGCTCACCCACCCCGGCATCGTCCAGGTCCACGAGGTCGGCGAGCACGACGGCGAGCCGTTCTTCTCGATGGAGTTCTGCCCCGGCGGGTCGCTGCGCGACCGGCTCCACGACCACCCCCTCTCGCCGCCGGACGCGGCCGGCATCGTCCGCGCCCTGGCCGAGGCGATCGCCGTCGCCCACAAGGCCGGCGTCCTGCACCGCGACCTGAAGCCGGCCAACGTCCTGCTGACCGAGGCCGGCGGGGCGAAGATCGCCGACTTCGGCCTGGCGAGGAAGCTCGACGACGCCGGCCAGACCGCCCCCGGTGCGATCCTCGGCACGCCGTCCTACATGGCCCCCGAGCAGGCGCGCGGCGACGCCGACCTGACCGCCGCCGTCGACGTGTACGCCCTGGGGGCGGTCCTCTACGAGTGCCTGACCGGCCGGCCGCCCTTCCGCGCCGCGACCGCGTGGGAGACGGTCGGCCAGGTGATGTCCGGCGAGGTCGTCTCGCCGCGGCAGCTCAACGGCAAGGTGCCGCGCGACCTGGAGACGGTCTGCCTGCGCGCCTTGCACAAGGAGCCGGCCCGGCGCTACGCCTCGGCGCAAGACCTGGCCGACGACCTCGGCCGGTTCCTGGCAGGGGAGCCGATCCACGCCCGGCCGGTCGGCGTGCTCGAACGCGCCGCGAAGTGGGTGCGCCGCAACCCGGCCGTCGCGGCGCTGAGCGCCGCGGTCGTCGTCCTGCTCGTGGCCGGGACGGCGGTCGCGGCGACGCTCGCGGTGCTGGCCGGCCAGCGGGCCGACGCCCTCGCCGGGGCGAACGCCGACCTGGAGGCGAAGGGGGCGGAACTCACCCGGACGAACGACGCCCTGTTCGCCGCCCTGATCGAGGGCTGGTACGGGCCGATCGGCCAGACCCGGCCGACCTTCCTCGGCGGGCCGCACCCGCTCACGGCGTCCGAGGTGTCCGCCGTGCGCGAGATGGCGAAGTACCGCCAGCCCGGGTACGCGGCGCGCCTCGTCCGGACCGGCCTGGCCGACCCGAGCCGGACCGAGCGAATGCTCACCCGGGCGGAGTACCTCCTCCACGCCGGCGTCGGCCTCGACGAGGACGAGCGCGCCGCCGTCGAGGCGGTCCTCCTCGCGGAGCTCGACCGCACCGGGCGGCCCGACGCGCAGCGCGACCGCATCGCCCGGGCGCTCGCCCGGCTGGGCGGCCTGTCCGACCCGGCCCGGTACGCCGCCCTGGCCCGCCTGCTCGGCGAACAGGTGCGCGGGCCGGACCCGTTCGTCCTGCGCGACCTCCGCGCGACGCTCCAGGGGCTGCTCGTGCGGGTGACGGCCGAGCAGGCGCGGGCCCAGGTGGCGATCCTCCTGCCGGCGCTGGCCCCGAACGACCCCGGCCACCGCGTCTTCCAGGGCGAGGCCCTCCTCCTCCTGGCGGGGCGGCTCCCGCCCGGCGAGGCCCGCCCGATCTACCCGGCCGTCGTCCGCGCCCTCGTCGCCCAGTGCCTGGAGGGGGAGCGGCCCCTGGCCGGCGACGTCGAGCCGGTCGTCCGCCAGGCCCTACCGCACCTGACCGAGGCGGAGGTCGCCCAGGCCGGGTCGGCCCTCACGGCCGGCCTGACCCGGTGGCAGGAGGGTCGGTCGCGCCTCGACCTGCGGGCCTACGTCGAGCTGGTGCGGGCCGTCGCGCCGCGTATCGCCCCGGCGGACCGCGACGCCCTGGCGACGGTCCTCCTCGCGAAGGTCGTCGCGGCCCGCGAGGTGACCGTCCAGAACAACCTGACCCTCCTCTTCGGGGAGGTCGCCCGGGAGGTGAGCCCGGCCGCCGCCCGCCGCCTGGTCGAGGCGGTCCGGGACCGCCTCGGCCCGGACGCCGGACGCGACCCCATCGGCCCGCGGGTCAACTCGCTGCGCGCGTTGCTGGAACGGCTCGACCCGGCCGACCGTCGCGGCCTAGCGGCGACGATCTTGCCGAAGCTGGACGCCCTGCCGGTCCAGGCGTCGGCCTTCGTCACCGGCTCGGTCTTCGAAAGCTTCGCCCTCCTCGCCACGGCCCTGCCGGAGGACGAGGGGCAGCGGCGCTTCGCCGACCTGGCGCGGCGGCTCCCGGCGGCGGCGTTCCTGCGGACGCCTTCGACGCGGGGCCCGTGGCCCAACCTGGCCGCGTGCCTTGCGCCGGACGAGGCGGCCCACCTGACGGGACGGCTCCTGACCGACCCGGCGACGTCCGGATCGACCGAGATGGCCCTCGAGGTGCTCGCCCTGCTGCCGCGCCTGACGCCGGCCGCGCGGCGCGACCTCGCCGACGCCGCCCGGAAGCAGGTCGCGGCCGCGCCGTCCGCCGGGGCGGTCGTGCCGCCGCTCGTCGTCGCGGGGGCCTGCCTGGAGACGCTCGACCCGGCCGACGCCGCCGTGCATTACGACGGCCTGGCCCGGGATGCGTTGCGGCGGTGGACGGCCCTCGGGGACGTCCGGCTGACCGCCGTCGAGGTGGCGGAGTGCCAGCGGGCCGTCGCCCGCTGGCCGCGCGCCGAGCGGACCTGGCTCGTCCGCGAGATGGCCGCGGCGCTCCACCCGGCCCGGCAGCAGTTCGGCGGGCGGACGTACCTGTTCCTGAGCCTGGTCGCCACCGTCGGGCCGACGCTCGACCCGGCCGACGCCGAGGCGGCGGCGGACCAACTCCTGGCCAACGTCCTCGCCGGGCCGGCCGGGTTGACCACGAACCAGGAGATGGCCAGGTTCTGGGAGGCGTTCGCGCCGACCCTCGCCCCGGCGTCGAACGCCCGCCTCTCCGCGCGCTGGCTCGACCAGATCGAAGCCCGGCCGCAAGACGTGCCGCCCTACGCGCTGGAGGGCCTCGACGCCCTGTCGCGGCACGCGGGGGCGGAACGCCGCCCGGTGGCCGAACGGACGATCGCGTTCCTGCGCGAGGCCCTCCGCGCGACGACCCGGCCGAACCTCCGCTTCTCGCTCCTGACGCGCCTCGCCGCCGAGGTGGCGGCCCTCGCCGAGGCGGACGCGCGTCCCCACGTCGAGGAAGTCCTGTCGGCCCTCCACGCCGAGGCCGCCACCTCGACGGGCTACAACCGACAGGCGCTCCAGTTGGCGACGCTGCCCCTGCTGTCGGGGGTCGACCCGGCCCGGCGGCGCGCCGCGGTCGCCGCCCTGGCCGCCCGCTTCGCCGCCGCGGCCGGTCCGGGCGAACTGCCATCGGGGGACGACCCGGTCCCCCCGCTCGAAGCCGTCGCGCCGCACCTGGACGCCGAACAGGTCGCCCCCCTGACGCGGGATCTGTGCCGGAGCGGCCTCAACGAGGCCCGGCTGGCCCGGCTGCTCCGCGCCCTCTTCGGCGGAGTCACCCGGCCGAACGAGGCTTGCTGCGTCGCCGGGTTCGTCGGCGGCCGACTCGCCGAGACGCCGTGGCTCGGCCTGGCCCAGGTCGCGCCGCCGGTCCGCCTGTCGGACGCCGACCTGCTCGCCCTCCTGGCCGAGCCCCTCTGCGTCGGCGCGCCGCGCCGCACCGTCCTGGAGGCGCTCGAACTCCGCCACGGCCGGCCGTTCCCCGACCACTGGGACGCGGCGCGATTCTTGCGCCAACGGAATCGGGCCCGGCCGTGATCCGGCCGGCCCGCCTTCAGGCCGTCCGTCGGCCGATCCGCGACCTCCCCTCGGATTGTGAGCTAGAACTTACTAGCCCCTTGCAACGAGGGTTCGGCCATGACCGTGGAAATGATCATCGCATGGAGCGTCGTGATGCTGCTCGCCGTCGTGGCGGCGAGCGCCGTCGCCTATTTCGTGAGCCGCCGGCCGACGGCCGGCCAGCTGCGGGCCCGGCTCGAACGGGACCTGCCCGACCTGCAGGCGGACTTCTACGAAGCCGCCGCCGCCGCCGGCAAGCCGCACGGGCTGCGCTGGCTCAGCTGTCGCTGGGAAGGGGAGACCGCCCTCGCCGCCGACGTCGCCAACGACGAGACCGTCGCCCTCGTGGCGATCGTCGTCCATCTGGAGCCGGAGGAGGGCGGCCCGGTCGAGGCGCACACCGGCTCGGCGGTGTTCTACTACGAGGCGGGCCGGTGGCAGACCGACGGCAAGGTCATCCTGCACCACCGGCCGGGCGAGGTGCCCGACCACTACGCCGATCAGTACGAGCCGCTGTCGATCGGGTAATCGACGAGCGTCGCCCCGGAGCCGGGCAGGTCGCGCAAGCGCCGCCAGCCCCGGGTGACGCGCGCCTCCTCCGCCCGGACGAAGTCCGCGTCGAGCGTCCGCTTGTCGAACGGGCCGTCGCAGACGACCGGCGGGAAGGCCGGGTCGAGGATGTATTGCGCCAGGCCGGCGTCGCAGGTCAGGTGGCACTCCGGCAGCCGGTGCAACTCCTCGCCGGCCACGTCGCCGAGAACGAAACGCAGGTAGAGGGCCGACTCCAGGAGGGTCTCCACCTCCCGGCCGCAGACGACGCACAGGTAGCCGCGCTCGCAGCGGGCCATGACGCGATCCTCAACGGAGCCCGACGCGCAAGCAAGGGTGTCTTCGAGCGAAGACCCTTGCTTGCGCTGCGGGCTCGGGTCTCAACTCAACGCACGTCGAACCCGTACGGCACGACGAGCCACGCCGGCTCGTGGCGCAGCTGGAGCAGCGCCGCCGCCGGCCGCACCAGGCGGGCCATCTCCGGGAACTCCTTCAACAGCGCCGCCAGGGCGGCCGTCTCGCGCAGCTGCGTGTCGCCGGCGGCGTCGAGCAGGGCGTCCAGGGCCCCCTTCGCCTTCGGCAGCTGGAGGATCTCCGGCTCCTTGTCCGACGGCTGGCCGGCCATCTTCCACGCGGAGGCGATCGCCGCGTCGAGGCCGCCCAGCTCGTCGACGAGCTTGTTCGCCAGGGCGGCCCGGCCGGTCCAGACCCGGCCGCCGGCGAGCTTGAGCAGCTCGTCCTTGGTGATCTTCGCCCCGGCCTTGTTCCGGCCCTCGACCGTCTTGTCGAGGAACAGGTCGTACGTGTCCTGCATCAGCTTGCCGAGGGCGGCCTTCTCGCTGTCGCTGAACGGGGCCCCATCGGAGAACATGCCGGCGTTCGCGCCGCGGGAGAGCGACTCGGTGTTCAGGCCGACCGACTGCATGGCCTTGCCGAGAACGAGCTTGCCGCCGACGACGCCGACCGAGCCGGTGATCGTGCTCGGCTCGGCGAAGATGCGCCGCGTGCCCATGCTGATGTAGTAGCCGCCGCTCGCCGCCACGTCGGACATGCTGGCGACGACCGGCTTCTTGCACTTCTGGATCTCGGCCCAGATCAGGTCGCTCGCCAGGGCGGAGCCGCCCGGGCTGTCGACGCGCAGGACGATCGCCTGGACGGTCTTGTCCTCCTCGGCCTGGCGGATCGCCTCGCAGATCGTCGTCGAGCCGCACGACTCGCCGCCGAGCAGGCTGAAGCCGCTCTTGCCGGTGACGATCGCCCCGGTCGCGTAGACGACGGCGACCTTCGGCTTGGTGCTGCCGCCGGCCTTCGTCGGGGCGAGGAGCTTCAGGATCGCGAACGGGTTGGACAGGTCCAACTCCTCGGCCTTGGCCTTGCCGTAGTTCTTGACGAGCTTCGTCGCGTCGGCTTCGAGGGCCTTCTTGAAGCCGGCCTCGAAGTCGGCCTTGTAGGCGACCTGGTCGATCAGGCCGAGCTTGTGGGCGGCCCGGCCCGACAGCGGGGCCTGGTCGATGGCCTTCTTCAGGGCGTCGGCCGTCCAGTTGGCGGCCGGCTTGCTCTTGATGAGGCGGTCGATCGCCGCCCGGTCGTAGAACTCGTCGAGCAGGGCGTCCCACTGCTGGCGGTTCGCCTCGCTCATCTTCGTCCGGGTGTACGGCTCGGCGGCGGCCTTGAAGTCGCCGGTCTTGAGGAAGTCGGCCTGGATGCCGAGCCGGTCGAACAGGTCCTTGAAGAACATCATCTCCATGCGGATGCCGGCGATCATCATCCAGGCCGACTCGGGGGCGCAGACGACGTCGCAGCACCGGGCGAGGACGAGTTCCTTGAGGGTCGCCTCCTCGATGTAGGCGAACGTCTTCTTGCCGGCCTTGCGGCAGTCGGCGATCGCGTCGCACAGCTCCTCGACCTTGCACCAGCCGATGCCGAGGCCTTCGATCTCGAAGTAGATCGCCTGGACGGCGGCGTCGTTGCGGGCCTTCTTGATGCGGTCGAGTTTGGCCTTGAAGTTTTCGGTCGCGCCGCCGAAGAGCGGCTCGGCGGCCGGGGCGGATTCGGACATCGAGCCGGAGAGCTTGATGTGGGCGACGGTGGAGGTCTTTTCGGTCTTCTCGTCCTGGGCGAAGGTCGCCCCGGGGTATGCCAGCAGAGCCACGAGCGTGGTCCAGAAGATGCGTTGCAGCATGGTCACTCCGAAGAGTTGAAACGGTCACCGGGCCGTGTGACGGACGGCCCAGCTATTGAAGTAATTCGCCGCCGGGGCGGCGACCTTTCGATCGGGCGACGCTGCCGGCTGTGCGGCCTGTGCCCGGCGTGCCTGGACTGGCGGCCCTGCCGTGCGTGTCGCCGGCCCCGGCGGAAAGTTGTCGGCCGGGTGGCGTTTCGGTCTGGTGTCGCACGGCCGTCCTCGGGCAGGATGGAGGGGAGAGAAAACCCATCGGCACGGACCGGAGGACCCGCCCGCCGCGAGACACCTCAACTCGGGGTTCCGCCATGCCGAACGATGCCAAGATCGGGATGGTCGTCGGGGTCGGGATGGTCATCGCCATCGCGGTGCTGTTCTACCGCAAAGACCTGCCGGCGCAGATGACGCAATCGACGCCGAACCCGGCGGCGATCGCCGCCCGCCAGGCGGACCTGCCGGCGCTGCCGGCACCAGGTGAGTGACTCTACCGCCGACCTAGCGCAAGAGTTTCGTCACGACCTCGCCGTGGACGTCCGTCAGGCGGAAGTCGCGGCCCTGGAACTTGAACGTCAGCCTGGTGTGGTCGAGGCCGAGCAGGTGGAGGATCGTCGCCTGCAGGTCGTGGACGTGGACCTTGTCCTCGACGGCGGTGTAGCCGAGTTCGTCCGTCGCGCCGAGGGTAAGGCCCGGCTTGACGCCGCCGCCGGCGAGCCACATCGTGTAGCCCTCGATGTGGTGGTTCCGGCCGACGCTGTCGCGCACCTCGCCCATCGGCGTCCGGCCGAACTCGCCGCCCCAGACGACGAGCGTGTCGTCGAGCAGGCCGCGCCGCTTCAGGTCGGTGATCAGCGCCGCGCACGGCCGATCGACCTCCTTGCAGACCTTGTCCAAGCCGGTCGTCAGGTTCTCGGCCGCCGTGCCGTGGTGGTCCCAGTCGGTGTGGAACAGCTGCACGAAGCGCACGCCGCGTTCGATCAGGCGACGCGCGAGCAGGCAGTTCGCCGCGAACGACGGCTTGCCCGGCTCGACGCCGTACAGCTCCAGCGTCTTCGCGTCTTCCTTCGCCAGGTCGATCAGCTCCGGGGCGCTGGTCTGCATCCGGAACGCCATCTCGTAGGAGGCGATCCGCGTCGCGATCTCCGGGTCGCCGACCTCGGCGAGTCGGGCCTCGTTGAGTTCCTTCAGGGCGTCGAGGCCGGAGCGCTGCCGGTCGGGGCTGACGCCGGGCGGGCTGGTCAGGTTGAGGATCGGCTCGCCGCTGTTGCGGAACGGGACGCCCTGGTACGTCGTCGGCAGGAAGCCGCTGCCGTAGATCGGCGCGCCGCCACGCGGGCCGCGCGGCCCGGACTGCAACACGACGAAGCCGGGCAGGTCGCGCGACTCGCTGCCGAGGCCGTAGGTGACCCAGGCCCCGATGCTCGGCCTGCCTGCCTGCGGCGCGCCGGTGTTGAGAAAAAGCTTCGCCGGGGCGTGGTTGAAGACGTTCGTCTGCATCGACCGGACGAAGACGAGGTCGTCGACGACCGTGCCGAGGTGCGGCAGGCAGTCGGAGACCCAGGCCCCGCTCTGGCCGTGCTGGGCGAACTTGCGCCGCGTCGCGAGCAGCTTCGGCACCTCCTTGGTGAAGGTGTCCATGAAGGCGAAGCGCTTGCCCTTGATGAACTCGTCGGGGATCGGCTTGCCGTGCAGGGCGTCGAGCTTCGGCTTGTGGTCGAAGAGTTCGAGCTGGCTCGGCCCGCCGGCCATGAACAGGTAGATGACGCGCTTCGCCTTCGCCGGGAAGTGTGGCTGTTTGGGCGAGCCGGGGCCGTCCGCCCGCAGCAGCGACGTCAGGGCCATCGAGCCGACGCCGACGGCGCAGTCGCGGAAGAAGTGACGGCGGGTGCGGTGGAGGAGGGGGTCCATGGCGTCTTCCATATAGCCGCCGGCTTGCCGGCGGGATTTCGTCACGAAGACCCCGGGCAAGCCCGGGGCTATACGACGGGTCACTCCCGCGTGATGAACTCGTCCAGGTTGAGCAGCACCCGGGCCACCATCGTCCAGGCGGCCTCGTCCGGCAGGGCGGCCCGCTCGCGGGCGAGCAGCCGGGTCAGCACGTCGCGCTCGTTCGCGGCCGGCTCCCGCCCGACGCACAGCCGAAACGCATGGCCCAGGCGGCTCGCGTCGTCCGCCGGTGCTTCCCGCAGCGTCCGCGCCGCCAGCGCCTGGGCGAACTCGTAGAAGCCCTGGTCGTTGAGGAGCGTCAGGGCCTGGAGCGGCGTGTTCGAGCGGTTGCGCCGCGTGCAGGCGAACGTGCCGTCCGGCGTGTCGAACACGGTCAGGCCCGGGTGAGGAGCCGAGCGCTGGAAGTAGGTGTACATCCCACGACGGTAGCGGTCCGGCCCCTCGCTCGCGGTCCACTCGCGCGGGATCTGCGTGAAGCTGTACACCCCGGCCGGCTGCGGCGGCCGGACGCCGGGGCCGCCGACGCGGGCGCTGAGCAGGCCGCTCGCCGCCAGGGCGACGTCGCGGACGACCTCGGCGTCGAGCCTGAGCCGGCTTTGGCGGGCGAGCAGCCGATTGCGCGGGTCGAGCGTCTTGAGGTCCGGCCGGGCGTGCGACGACTGGCGGTAGGTCGCGCTGGTGACGATGAGGCGGTGCAGGGCCTTCTGGCTCCAGCCGGCGTTCATGAACGCCCGGGCGAGCCAGTCGAGCAATTCCGGGTGCGACGGCGGCAGGCCCTGCGTGCCGAAGTCGTTCTCCGTCTCGACGAGGCCGAGACCGAAATAGACCTGCCACGCCCGGTTGACCACGACGCGGGCCGTCAGCGGGTTGTTGCCATCGACGAGCCACTTCGCCAGGTCGAGCCGGGTCGGCTTCTCGACCGGGCCCAGCGCCGGCAGCACGGCCGGGGTGCCGGGCGTGACCGGCGCGCCCTTGCGGGTGAAGTCGCCGCCGAGCAGGATCGTCGTCTCGCGCGGCGTCTTGCGTTCCTCGACGACCATCGTCGTCGTGATGTTCGGCATCCGCGCCTTGAGCGTCTCGACCTCGTCATCGTTCTTCCGCCGAGCGGCGAGCAGGTGCGTGTTCATCGCCAGGCCGAACGGTCCGGCGAGGCCGGCGACGACGTGGAAGGCGTGGTCGCCGTCGCGGAACGCCTGGCGCAGTATTCGCTCCTGCGTCGGGTTCCGGCCGTTGACGGCGATGCCGAGGATGTGCCGCACCTCGGCCGACAGGACGGCCCGGCCCTCCGGCGTCAGCTTGCCTTCCCATTTCGTCAGCCGATCGGCCTCCTTCGGATCGAGCCGCTTCTGGAGTGGTTCGAGGACGGCGAGGCGGTCCTTGATCTGCTTGCGGAGGCGGAGCTGGTCCGGCGTCGCGAGTTCGAGCGTCGGCTCGTCGGCGTTGTTGAAGAAGGCGAAGAAGCGGTAGTACTCGCGCTGCGAGAGCGGGTCGAACTTGTGGTCGTGGCACTGGCAGCAGCCGACCGTCAGGCCGAGGAACGCCGTCCCAGTCGTGTTGACGCGATCGACGACGCCCTCGACGCGGAACTGCTCCAGGTCGATGCCGCCCTCCTGGTTGATCTGCGTGTTGCGGTGGAAGCCGGTCGCGATCTTCTGCTCGGTCGTCGCGTTCGGGAGCAGGTCGCCGGCGAGCTGCTCGATCGTGAAGCGGTCGAACGGCAGGTCGCGGTTGACGGCGTCGATGACCCAGTCGCGGTACTTCCAGATGGAGCGCGGCCCGTCGATGCTGTAGCCGTTCGTGTCGGCGTAGCGGGCGACGTCGAGCCAGTGGCGGCCCCAGCGCTCGCCGTGGTGCGGCGAGGCGAGCAGTCGCTCGACGACCTTCTCGTACCAGTCCGCCGATTCATCGTTTCGCGCTCGCTCCACCTCCGCCGGCGTCGGCGGCAGGCCGGTCAGGTCGAGCGACAGGCGGCGGAGGAGCGTGACGCGGTCCGCCTCCGGGCTCGGCCGGACGCCCTCCTTTTCGAGCCGTGCCAAAATGAAGGCATCGATCGGATTCCGCCCCCAGCCGGCGTCCTTGACCGTCGGCGGAGCGGGTCGGGCGATCGGCTGGAACGACCAGTGCTTCGAGGCGACGCGCGGCGGCTCGACCTCGCCGGCGGGGACGGCGGCCCCGGCGTCGATCCAGGCGCGGAGGACGGCGACCTCGTCGGCGGTGAGGCGCGGCCCCTTCGGCGGCATGGCACTGACGCCTTCGACGCCGATGACGGCCTTGAGGAGCAAACTCTCCGCGCTCTTCCCCGGCACGACGGCCGGGCCGGAGTTGCCGCCGTCGCGGATCAGGCCGCCGAGGTCGAGGCGCAGACTGCCGCGCTGCTTGTCGGGGCCGTGGCAGCCGACGCAGTGCTTCGCCAGGAGCGGCTGGACAGCCGTGGCGTAGTCGGGGGCCGGCGGTGCGGCGGTAAGGGCGACGCAGAGCAGCGGCAGGATGTTCATGCGATCGCTCGGCAGGGAGGAAGATAGCCCTTCCACGGTATCGCGACCGGGCGGCGGCGCAAAGGGAAAACGTCGCCGGTTTCCGGATCGGGCCGGGCCGATATAATGAAGCATCCGCACTCACGCCCGGACGAAGGACGCGCATGAAGATCGTACACTACCCCCACCCGTCCCTGCGGCACAAGGCCCGCCTGGTGACGACGATCGACAAGAAGATCAACCTCGCCGTCGGCGAGATGTTCGACCTCATGTACGACGCCCGCGGCCTCGGCCTGGCGGCGACGCAGGTCGCCCTGCCGTACCAGCTTCTGGTCATGAACGTCACCGGCGACCCGGAGCAGAAAGAGGCCGAGGGCGTCTTCATCAACCCGGAGATCGTCGAGCGTCAGGGCACCCAGGAGGACAGCGAGGGCTGCCTCAGCTTCCCCGGCCTGTTCCAGAAGGTCCGCCGGGCGAAGACGGTCAAGGTGGCGGCGTACACGATCAAGGGCGAGCCGGTCGAGATCGTCGCGTCCGACCTGGAGGCCCGCGCCTGGCAGCACGAGATCGACCACCTCAACGGCGTCCTGTTCATCGACAAGATGGGCATGATCGCCAAGCTGGCCGCCCGGGGCGATGTCGCCCGGTTCGAGCGCGACTTCCGTCGGGCCCAGGAGAAGGGCGACATCCCGGCCGACGTCGAACTTGAGCAGGTGCTGGCGGCCCTCGAAGCGGAAGCATAAGAGAAGACAGAGTTGAACCACGAAATACACGAAATACACGAAAAGAAAACAAGACCGTCTTTGTCTTCTTTTCGTGTATTTCGTGTATTTCGTGGTTCAACTTGCTTGATGCCGGGGGTGCCATGCGGATCGTCATGATGGGGACCGGCCTGTTCGCCGAGCCGACGTTCGAGGCGCTCCTCGCCGCGAAGAAGGACGTCGTCGGCCTCGTCACTCAGCCCGACAAGCACGTCGGCTCCGAGCGCGGCAGCACGCGCCAGGTCGGCAAGGGCATGAAGGCCATCGCCCAGGCGGCCGGCGTGCCGGTCTTCCAGCCGGACAGCGTCAACACGCCCGACGGCGTCGCCGGCTTGACGGCGTGGAAGCCGGACCTGCTCGTCGTCGCGGCGTACGGCCAGATCCTGTCGCGCGACGTGCTCGGCGTCCCGGCCCAGGGCGGCGTCAACGTTCATGCGTCGCTCCTGCCGAAGTACCGCGGGGCGGCCCCGATCCACTGGGCGATCTGGCACGGCGAGACCGAGACCGGCGTGACGATCATCCGCATGTCGGTCGCCCTGGACGCCGGCGACATGCTCGCCCAGGAGGCGGTTCCCATCGGCCCGGACGAGACGTCCGGCGAGGTCGAGGCCCGCCTCGCCGTCCTCGGAGCCCGGCTCGCCCTGGACGTGGTCGGCAAGATGGAGCAGGGGCCGGTCACGGGGAGCAAGCAGGATCCGGCCCGGGTGACGAAGGCCCCGAAGATGACGAAGGCGCACGGCCTGATCGACTGGAGCCGGCCCGCCACGACCATCGGCTGCCATGTGCGGGCGATGCAGCCGTGGCCGACGGCATTCACATTCCTGCACCACGCCGGCCCGGCGACCCGGCTCATCGTCGGCAAGACGACGCACCGGCCGGCCCAGCCCGGCGAGAGCGGCCAGCCGGGGGAACTGCTCACGACGGACGCGAGCCGGCTCCAGGTCGTCGCCGGCGACGGGGCGATCGTCGAGATCGTCGAGGTCCAGCCGGCCGGCAAGCGGCGGATGACGGCCCGCGAGTTCCTGCTCGGCCACAAGCTACAACGAGGCGACCGCCTCGGTCCGGAAGCAACGGAATGAAGAGGATTCACCACAGAGGCACAGAGAGCACAGAGAAGACAAGAGACAAAGGCAGGGTTGGTCCTCCGTGTGTCCAGGCCGCCCACGGTCGGGCCAGGTCGCCGTGGGAGGGAAACAGAGGGGACAGAGGAAGAACCGATCCGGAGCCCCCGCGGGGATGGCGTAGGCTCTCTGTCCCCTCTGTTTCCCTACCTGACTTTGTCTTTCTGCTTTGGTCTTCTCTGTGTCCTCTGTGGTGAATCCGGTCTTCGGACTTCGGAGTTTGCATGACCGCCGAGATCCGCTTTCGCGGCCGGGAGCACACCGCCCGCACCCTAGCCCTGCACGTCCTGCTCGCGTCCGCCCGCCACGACGGCTTCGCCCAGGAGTTGCTCGACGCCGCCCTGACCGAGTGGCCCCTGCCGCCGGCCGACCGCCGCCTTCTGACCCAGCTCGTCTACGGCACACTCCGCCGACGCGGCACGCTGCTGGCTTTGATCCGACCGTTCCTGTCCCGGGCGCTGGAGAACGTCGAGCCGTGGCTGGTCGACGCCCTGTGCCTGGGGGCGTTCCAGCTCGTCCTGTGCGACCACATCCCGCCGCACGCCGCCGTCCACGAGACGGTCGAGCTGGCGGCCCAGTTCGGCCGGCCCGGGGCGCGCGGCTTCCTCAACGCCGTCCTCCGCAAGGTCGCCGCCCTGGCGACGCCGGACTCGACCGACGCCCCGGCCGCCGACGCCCTTCCGGTCGAGGCCGGACGGTACCGCCGGCTGACGCGGCCGGTGCTTCCATCGCCGCGGGCCGAGCCGGTAGAATACCTCGCCGCGGCGTTCGGCCTGCCGGGCTGGATCGCCCGGCGGTGGAGCGGCCGCTTCCCGGCCGACGAGTGCCGCCGGCTCGGCTTCTGGTTCGACGGGCCGGCCCCGCTCACGCTGCGCGTCAACCCGCTGCGGACGACCCGGCCGGCGTTCCTGGAGGCGTGCCGACAGGCCGGCCTCAACGTCGCCGAGGGCGGCCATCCGCAGGCGGTCCGGGTGCGCGACTCGGCCGCGATCCGCGACCTGCCCGGCTACGAGCAGGGCTGGTTCTGCGTCCAGGACGAGGCGGCCATGCGCGTCGCGTCGGCCCTGAACCCGGAGCCGACCTGGCGCGTCCTCGACCTGTGCGCCGCCCCGGGCGGCAAGGCGACGCACCTCGCCGAGCTGATGCGCGACCAGGGCCGCGTCACCGCCTGCGACGCCGACCCGGACCGGCTCGCCGTCGTCGCCGACCTGGCTCGCCGGCTTGGATTGGTGTCGGTCCAGACGCGGCCAGAGCCGACCGGGACGTTCGATGCCGTCCTGGTCGATGCGCCGTGCAGCAACACCGGCGTGCTCGGCCGGAGGCCGGAGGTGCGCTGGCGGCTGCGGCCGGAGGAGTTCGACTTCCTGGTGCCGCTCCAGGAGCGGCTGCTGCGGGCCGCACTGGGCCGCGTCAAGCCGGGCGGCGTCGTCGTCTACGCGACGTGCAGCATCGAGCCGGAGGAGAACCGCGACCTGGTCCGCCGCGTCGTCCGCGACACCGGCGTGACGCTCGAAGCGGACGAGGAGTCCGTCCCGGGCCGGCCGGCCGACGGCGGCTACTGGGCCCGGCTGCGGAAGCGATGACCCACCCCACGAGGCCGCCCCATGGACCGCGAACCCGTCCCGGTCAACGCCGACGACTACGACCTCGCCGACGCGGCGATCTACCAGTGGAAGATCTGGAAGCCGAAGCGGAGCCTCGCCCACGCGTTCTTCATGCTCCTGTTCATGGCGGTCGTCATCCCGGCCCTGCCGTTCACCGGCCTGTACCTGATCCACCTCGCCTCGGCCGACGCGGCCATCTACGCCGCGTGGGCGTTCGTCGGCGTGGCGATCTTCACGATCGTCGTCCTGTTCGTCGTGCGGTTCACCGGGTCGCGCGAGGAGCGCATCAAGAACGCGACCGGCCTGTTCGCGATCGCGTCGTTCTCGATCGGGGCGGTCCACTTCCTCCTCGCTTTCGGCGGCTCGGCCCTGACGGGCGGCTTCCGCGGCGCGGACGGGGCGACCTCCTGGGACTGGGCGGTCTACCTGTGCGACAACCTGCTCGGCGTCGTGCTGCTCGACGTGCCGGACGTGTACAACTGGCACATCAGCGGCATCCGTGCGGAGAGTCACTTCGCCTGTTTCATCACGGTGCTGGTGCGCGTCCTGATGACGATCGGCCTGGTCGAGATGATCATCGCCCTGTACCGGACCGAGATGCAGGAGGAGGAGTTCTACGGCACGGTGCGCGAGTGCGTCCACTACTGCGACGCGATCATCGGCTCGGACGACCTGGTCCTGATGCGCACCGGGGCGGTCACCCCGGCCGTCGAGCCGCCGGTCGTCCGGGTGCCGGAGTTCATCCGCGTCTACAAGGCGAAGTTGACGTGACCCGGCGAGCGGCCGCCTGGTATCCTGATGGGGTGGCCGCCGCACGACGAGGACGCGGGATGATCGGTTCAATGTCGGCCCGCCTCGATGAGCTACCCTGCTTCTGCGAGGACGAGGGCCAGGAAGAAATCGGCGAGGACGAGGTGCATACGCTGGCCGTCGCCGCGACGGCATACGCGCTGCGGTGCCACGCACGCGCCAGAACCGACTGGCGGATCTACACAACCATGGACCTGCACTACCACCCCCGAGAACCGGCCGCCTACGTCTCCCCGGACGTCATGATCTGCCAGCCGCTCCAGCGGGACGGCTGGCTCGAATCGTACCGCATCGGCCGGCAGGGCCCCGCACCGCTCCTGGTCGTCGAGGTGCTGTCGCGCCGGTCGGCCCAGCAGCAGGACCTGACGAACAAGCCGGAACTCTACGGCCGGCTCGGCGTCCAGGAGTACCTGCTCCTCGACCCGACCGGCGACTTCCTGCCGGAGCAGCTGCGGCTGCTCCAGTACGAGCCGGACGGCACCTGGCACACCCTACGCGACCAGGGCGGCAACGGCGTCGCGAGCCGGTTCGACTTCCACGTCGTTGTCGAGCCGAGCGGCCTGCCGCGCTTCCTGAACGCGGACCGCCAGCCGTACCGCCACCCGAGCGAGGCCGAGCCGACGATCGAGGCGCTCCAGCGCGACCTCGATGCCGCCCGCCAGCACGCTTCCGACCTGCAACGCCAGCTGGACGAACTCCGTCCGGGACCGACGCCACCCGCCGAGAACGACCGATGACCCGCAAGCTCTACATCGAGACCGTCGGCTGCCAGATGAACGTCCTGGACAGCGAACTCGTCGTCGGCACCCTGCGCCGCCAGGGCTACGAGCTGACCGACGATCTGCACCAGGCCGACGTCATCTTCTTCAACACGTGCAGCGTCCGCCAGCACGCCGAGGACAAGATCTACTCCGCCCTCGGTCGGCTGCGCGGCCACATGACCGCCCACCCGCACAAGGTCCTCGGCGTCCTCGGCTGCATGGCCCAGAAGGACCAGGAGCTGATCCTCCGCCGGGCCCCGCACGTCGATATCATCTGCGGCACCGGCCAACTGGCCCGGCTACCGGAGTTGATTGAGGAAGTGCGCGCGACCGGCCGGCCGCAGCTGGCGCTGTCGCTCGACCGCAAGGAGGGCTCGCGCCGCGAGGTCGAGGCGTCGTTCGAGAGCTTCGACCCGATGCGCGACCCGTCGATGCGGCCGACGCCGTTCCAGGCGTACGTCCGCATCATGATCGGCTGCGACAAGTTCTGCACCTACTGTGTCGTCCCCTCGACGCGCGGCCCGGAGCAGAGCCGGCACCCGCACCACATCGCGATCGAGGTGAAGCAGCTCGCCGACGAGGGCTGCAAGGAGATCACCTTCCTCGGCCAGACGGTCAACAGCTACAAGTACGCCCACGGCGACGGCCGGGTCGAGCGACTGTCCGACCTGCTCGCGCGCATCCACGACACGCCGGGCATTGAGCGCGTCAAGTTCATCACGAACTACCCGCGCGACATGGGCGACGACCTGCTCGACGCCGTCCGTGAGTTGCCGAAGGTGTCGCCGTACCTGCACGTCCCGGCCCAGTCCGGCTGCGACGAGCAGCTCCGGCGCATGAAACGCAACTACACCGTCGCGCAGTACCGCGAGATGCTGCACCGCTGCCGGGAGCGCGTCCCCGGCGTCGCCGTCTCCAGCGACTTCATCGTCGGCTTCTGCGGCGAGACGGAGGCGTCGTTCCAGAAGTCGTGCGACCTGGTCCGCGAGGCGCGCTTCAAGAACAGCTTCATCTTCAAGTACAGCGCCCGGGCCGGCACCAAGGCGGACGAGCTGTACCCCGACGACGTGGACGACGAGACGAAGCGGCGGCGCAACAACGAGCTGCTCGCGATCCAGAACGCGATCAGCCTGGAGGACCAGCGGCGGCGCATCGGCGAGACGGTCGAGATCCTCGTCGAGGGGTACAGCGAGCGGGCCCTGAAGCGCGGCGGCGACGGCCCGAAGCAGCTGACCGGCCGGACGCCGACCGACCACATCGTCGTCTTCGACGGCCCGCCGCGCCTCATCGGCCAGATGGTCCAGGCGACGGTCGTCGATGCGACGGCGTTCACCCTCTTCGGCGAGGTCGTCACCGGCGAGCGGGTCGGCGTCGAGCAGGAACGCGAACCCGAGGAGCACGGCTGCCACGACGGTGGCTGTGCGAACGAACCCGAGTCGGGCCGGTGGTCGCTCCCGGTGGTGTAACCGCCCCATGAAGCACCTCGACCACCTCCGCCAGTGCCTCGCCTCGTTCGCCGAGGCGGGGCCGGTCCTCTACCAGTGGGGCCTCGCCGACCTGGAGCAGGGCTGGCGCAACCTCGCCGCCCTCGGCCGCGTCCTGCCGCTCGACGTGCTGTACGACCTCGCGACGCCGCTCGGCTTGATCCTCCCCACCTGTCCGGTGCCGGACCTCGCCCTGAACAACCTCGAACGCTTCCTCGCCGACCCGGCCGGCCGGGCGACCCTGCCCGCCCTGCTCGAAGGCCGGGGGCGACTGCTCGAAGTTCTGCTGCAACTCTTCAGCACGAGCGACTCGTTCGCCGACCTGCTCAGCCGCAACCCCGACTTCCTGGCGATGCTGCGCGTCCCGCTGAGCAGCAGCCCCGGCCCGGCCGACCTCGTCGCCGAGCTGCGTGACGACGTCAACCAGGCGGCCGACGACGCCGCCGCCCTCGCGGCGTTTCGGCGCTTCCGCCAGCGCCACCTCCTCCGCATCGGCACCAACGACGTCATCCGCGACCGGCCGCTCGAAGAGATCACCGTCGATCTGTCCGACGTCGCCGACGCCGCCCTGGTCGTCGCACTGGAAACCGCCCAGCGAAGCGTCGCGCGGAAGCTCGGCGAGCCGACGACGGCCGGCGTCCTGCTCGCCCTCGGCAAACTCGGCGGCCGGGAGTTGAACTACTCCAGCGACCTCGACCTGATGTTCGTCTACGACGACGACGGCCCGACGCGCGGGGGTCGGGCCGTCAGTAACGGCGAGTACTTCGCCCGCGTCGTCGGCGAGGTGGTCCGCCTCCTCTCGACGAACACCGACCACGGCGCGGCGTACCGCATCGACCTGCGCCTGCGCCCCGAGGGGCAGCGCGGCCCGCTCGCCCGGTCGCTGGCCAGCACGCTCGCCTACTACGACGCCCTCGGCCGGACGTGGGAGCGCCAGGCCCTCGTCAAGGCGCGCCCCGTCGCCGGCGACATGGCCCTCGGCCGGGCGTTCCTCGACGGCGTCGAGGGGTTCGTCTGGCGGCGCTACCTCAGCTTCGCCGAGATCAACGAGATCAAGGCCCTCAAGCGGCGCATCGAGTCAACGACGCACAAGGCCGGCGTCTCCGACCGCGAGGTGAAGACCGGCCACGGCGGCATCCGCGACATCGAGTTCACCCTCCAGTTCCTCCAGCTCCTCAACGGCGGCGACCAGGCCGAGCTGCGCCAGCGTAACACCCTCGCCGGCCTCGCCGCCCTGGAGCACGTCGGCTGCCTGACCGACCTCGAATATCGGATGCTCGAAGACGCCTACCGCTTCCTCCGCAAGACGGAGCACCGCCTCCAGCTCCTGTTCGACCTGGCGACGCACGAGCTGCCGGAGAAGCCGGACGAGCTGCGCCGCCTCGCCCTGCGCATGGGCTTCGCCGACGACCGCCGCCTCGGCCGGGCCGAGGAGCGCTTCCGCGCGGCGTACCGCGAGAAGACCGAGCCGACCCGGCGCATCCTCGACCACCTCCTGCACGACACGTTCCCGACCGACCTGGGCGAGGCGGCCGAGTCGGACCTGATCCTCGACCCGAACCCCGCCCCAGAGACCGTCGCCGCCGTCCTGGGGCGCTACGGATTTCGCGACGTGCCCGCGGCGTACCAGAACCTGGCCCAGCTCGCCCAGGAGTCGGTGCCGTTCCTCTCGACGCGCCGCTGCCGGCACTTCCTGGCGAGCATCGCCCCGGGCCTGCTGCGGGCGGTCGCCGAGACGCCCGACCCGGACATGGCCCTGCTCAACCTGGAGAAGGTCACCCGGTCGCTCGGCGGCAAGACCGGCCTGTACGAGCTGTTCAGCTTCAACCCGCCGAGCCTGAAACTCTACGTCGATCTGTGCGCCTGGAGCCAGTTCCTGTCCGAGATCCTCATCACCAACCCGGGCATGATCGACGAGCTGCTCGACAGCCTCGTCCTGAACCAGCCGCGCTCGCTGTTCGACCTGCGCGTCGAGCTGTTCGACCTGTGCCGCGGGGCGGCCGACCTCGACCCGATCCTGCACAGCTTCCAGGACAAGGAGCTGCTCCGCATCGGCGTGCGCGACATCCTCGGCAAGGACCCGATCCGCGAGACGACCGCCGCCCTGGCCGACGTCGCCGAGGCGACCCTGGAGCAGGTCGCCCTGGCCCAGGTGCGGCTGCTGGAGGAACGCTACGGCCCGCCGCGCCTGGCCGGCGGGCCGCGCGCCGGCCAGCGGTGCCGGTTCGTCCTGCTCGGCCTCGGCAAGCTCGGCGGCCAGGAGATGGGCTACCACTCCGACCTCGACGTCGTCCTGATCCACGAGGGCGACGGCCGGACCGGCAACGGCTCGCGCGAGAACGCCGAGTTCTTCACCGACCTGGCCCAGCGGATCATCAAGGTGATGAGCACCCCCGGCCCGATGGGTCGCCTTTACGAGGTGGACATGCGGCTGCGGCCGACGGGGCGGTCGGGGGCGCTCGTCGTGCCGCTCGGCGAGTTCCGGCGCTACTACCTCGACGGCGGGGCGCACCTGTGGGAGCGGCTCGCCCTGACGCGGGCGCGCGTCGTCCACGGCGACGGCGACTTCGGCAAGGACGTCCTGGCGACGGTCGAGGCGGCGGTCGCGTCGCGCCCGTGGCAGCCGGCGTGGGCCGGCGAGGTGCTCGACATGCGCCGCCGGCTGGAGACGAGCCGCGGCGACCGCGACCTGAAGCGCGGCCCCGGCGGCCTGATGGATGTCGAGTTCCTGGTGCAGCTCTTGCAGGTGAAGTACGGCTTGCGCATCCCGTACCTGCGGAGCCCGAACACGTGGAAGGCCCTCGCCGCGGCGGAGGCGGCCCGGCGGCTGACGCCCGAGGAGGCGGCCGACCTGCGCCGGGGGTACGACTTCCTGTCGCGCGTACAGGGCCGGCTGCGCATCGTCCACAACCGGTCGCTCGACCGGGTGCCCGACGCCCCGGACGAGGTGGCGAAGCTCGCCCGCCGGCTCGGCTTCGACGACGGGGCGGCGTTCCAGGCGACGCTCGAAGGGCACACCGCCCGGACGCGGCGGCACTTCCTGGCGATCCTGGAGCGCGAGCGCGAGGCGGGGTAGGAATCCGCCACATAGCCCCGGGCTTGCCCGGGGTTCCGGATGCGAAAGCGAAGACCCCGGGCAAGCCCGGGGCTATGTGAAGAGCGTCACTTCCCGTCTGCCGGGGCGTCCATGCGCACGAGCAGGAGCTGCTCCGTCTTCTCGGTGCCGAGGTGGAGCAGGCACGGGGCCTCGGCCTGGGTCAGGTTGTACGCCCCGGCCTCGAAGACGCGGTCCGCCTTCTTGCCGATCGTCCAGGCGGCCTTCTGGGTCGCCTTGTCGATCGAGCCGTAGACCGGCGTCGTCGTGTCGGTCAGCCCCTCGTAGTAGTTGCCGCGGATAACTCCCTCTTTGTTGACCGCGAGTTGGAACAGGTTGTTCGACTTCGTCTCCTCGCCCTGGACGAGGGCGAAGACGCCGAGCGGCTTCCAGTCGCCGTCCGGCGCGGCGTTCGCCTGGACGCCGGCGTCGGCGAGGGTGATCGCCTTCTGGGCGTACTCGGTCGTCGTGCCGGCCGGCTGGCCGCCGATGTAGACGTTGTTCTGCTGGAAGACGACGTCGCTGCCGTAGTCGTACGTGTACGGCGTGGCGACGAAGCCGAGGTAGGGGTAGAACGTCGTCCAGGTCGGGTACGTCCACGCGAAGCCGGGCACCCAGCCCGGGACGACCCAGCAGCCCGGGTAGCGGCCGTACCAGCCCGGCCGGAAGCAGTTGTAGTAGCCGAACCCGCCGCGGACGTAGCTCGCCCGGGTCGCCATCGACGCCCCTGACCAGTACGCCGTCGAGTGGGCGACGCCGCCGACGCCGAACGAGCCGTAGTGGGCCAGGCCGGCGTCCGTGGCGAAGCGCGTCCCGCCGTAGGCCGACTCCCAGCCGCGCGGCCCGGCGAACGACTCCCGCCCGGCCGTGCCACCGACGGCGCGGCCATACGGCCCGACGGCGACGCCGCCGGAGCGGTCGGCGGAGTAGGTGCGGCCGCCGGGGCCGGTCGCGGTCACGTCGCGCGTGCCGCCGGCGGCGACGCCGCCGAACGGGCCGCGGGCGACGCCGCCGGCCCCCTCGACGTTGACCGACCCGCCGCGGTTGCCGGTCCAGGTGCGGTCGTAACTGCCGCCGACCGCCCCGCCGCGCCAGCCGTCGTAGCCGCCGAAGGAGCGCGACGCGGAGTAGCTGCCGAAGTCGCCGCGGTAGCCCTCGACGCCGCCGGCGCGGAAGCCGCCGTAGCCGCCGGCGCGGAACCCGCCGGCGAAGCCGCCGAAGCCGCGCCCCTCGGCGTGGCCGCAAACGCACAGGCACGCGCCGACCAGGGCGAACGGAAGGATGCGATTCATCGGTGTCCTCTCCCAGGGTGTCGTGTGCGGTGCGTGGTCACTTCCCGCCGGCGACGACGCGCGTCAGCCGGACCGGGACCGTGTCGGGAAGGGGTTGGCCGGCGAGCGTCCGGTCGATCGACCGCCAGGTGATCGCGTCGGCATCGACCCGGCCGAGGACGTTGACGCTGGCGGTCGGGGTGCCGTCACCGAGCACGCCGGCCGCGTCGAGCACCCAGCGGTTGCCGTCGCGAACCCAGAGCGCCTGGCCGTGGCCGCCGTCGTCGTCGAAGTGCCACGACCGGAGCCGGCCCGTCTCCGGGTCGGCCGCGATCCGGAACGTCCCGGCGGCGGCCTCCTTGCCCTTCTCGGTCCGGGTGAACTTCCCCTGGACGAACGGCTTCTTGCCGTCGCGGCCGAACGTCAGCGTCATCTCGCCGTCGCCGGCCTTGCCCTTCCACTCGCCGAGCAGCCAGTCGAGGTCGTCGAGGCGATCGACGCCGGCGGCGATCTCGTCGCTGACGGCCATGCGCCACTGGCCGCCCTCGCGGACGTGGGTGACGCGGTAGACGGTCGAGGTCGGCAGGTCTTTTCCATGGCGCGTCTGCCGGAGGATGCCCTCCTCGATGGCGAGGTCGGCCGCCGGGAAGCGGACCGCCTCGACGACGACGTCGATCTTCGCCTGCGGCTCGGCCTTGAAGAGATCGGCGAACCCGGCCTCGATGGCGGCCCGGCCGCGGAAGATCTTCCCGGACGGGGCATGGAACTCGGCGTCCGCGGTCCACATTGCGGCGATCGTCCTGGCGTCGCCCTTGTTGAACGCGTCGGCGAACGCCTTCGCCGACTGGACGATCGCGTCCCGGTCGGCGTCGCGGGGTTTCGCCTCGGCCGGCGGCTGCTGGCGCGCCGGAAGGCCGACCGCGGCGATCGCGACGAGGGCGACCGCCACGGCGGTACAGGTACGCGGATTCATGGGACGACTCCTCGGGTCGCGGCTCGCGGTGGAGGTGGCTGTCGGGGTTGTATCGCCGCCAGGGAGAAATGCAACGGCAAGGCATCGGCCCAGGGGACGTTTTCCCCCGGGCCGTGTGTCGCGCGTCGTCTTACCAGCGGCGATACGCCCCGGCGGCGGCCCCGTAGGCCCCGCCGTAGGCGGTCGTGCCGTAGTGGTAGCCGCCGGCGGCGGCCCCGCCGTAGCCGACCGCGCCGCCGTAGCCGGCGTGGTACGACGCGCCGCCGTAGCCGTAGGCCCCGGCGTGGCCGCCCTCGTAAACGCCGCGCGGCCCGGCGACCGCCGTCGCGCCGTAGTGCTGCACGCCGCCGTAGCCGACGTGCGTGTAGCCGACGTGGGCCGCCCCCCACGCATGGACGTCCGAGGCCGCCGCCAGGGCGACGAGCACCGCGGCCGCCATCCCGATCAGAACCTGCCGCACCATGTCCGGACTCCTTGACGTCTGGGTCACTTGACGCGCTTCATCGTGATCGCCGGGACGGCCGGCTGGGCCTTGCCGCCGACGGTCAGGTCCTTCACCTGCCAGGTGAGCGTGTCGGCATCGACCGGGGTGATGACCGTCGTCAGGGTCACCTTCGCCCCGTCGCGGTCGGTCGCCGTCGTCTTGACCGTCCAGGCCTTGCCGTCGCGCGACCAGGCCCCCTCGCCGAAGCCGCCGTTCAGCTCGAACGTCCACGAACGGACCTGCTTCGTCGCCGGGTCGTAGCCGATCCACTGCGTCCCGCCGCCGACGTAGATGTTCTTGAACGTCGTCGCGAACGTCGAGAGGAGGTAGTTCTGGTCCTTCGCCCAGGCGTAATCGACCCGGGCGACCGCCCCCTTGGAGTTCGCGTCGGCCCAGTTGCCGACGAGCCACTCCAGGTCGCGCAAGTGCTCGTAGTTCGACGGCGGCGTGTAGATCGCGTCCCGGACGGTGTTGAGCAGCCACTTGCCGTCCTTCTTGACGTGGACGATGGCGTACTTCGCCCGGCTCGGCGGGCCGCCGTCGGCCGGGATGACGGAGGTCGTCCCTTCCTCGAGCGCGACGTCGGGGGTGACGAAGCGCAGCGAGTCGCTGTCGACGCGGACCTTGAGGCCCTTGTTCTCGGCGAACAGGCCGGCGAACGCCTTCTCGATCGCGGCGCGGCCCTTGTGGTGCTTGCCGGTGACGTCGGTGTAGTCGCCGTCCTCGGCCCAGAAGGCGGCGACGGCCTTGGCGTCGCCCTTGTGGAACGCCTCGACGAAGGCGTCCTGGCGCTTGCCGATCTCGGCCTTGTCCTTCGCGTCGGGCTGCTGGGCCTCCCCCGGCCCGGCCGAAAGGCCGAAGGCGAGGGCGGCGAGCAAGATCCCGGGTTTGATCGATCGCACGGTCCGACTCCTTTGAGAACAAGAGGGCACTTCGCCTCGCTGCTGGAACGAGTTACGCCGGCGCAAGGCGTTACGGATTCTTGAGCACGCCGACGGCGAGGTTGCCGTCCGTGTGCCAGGGATCGCCGCCGCCGTTGCGCCCCGAGAGGGTCTTGTGGAACCCGTCCACGACGTACGTCCCGGCCAGCTGTCCGGCCGCTTCCAGGGTCTGGATGAGGCGGTCGCGTTCGGCGTCGATGTCGGAGGCGATGTGGTGCGTGATTTGGCCCGTGGTGTGACTCAGGCCGACGCGCTCGTCGTAGGTGGCCGACCCGAACCAGACCGGCCGCCCCTCCGGGCCGGGCTGGTCCCACTTCCAGAACCGGACGTGGTGGCGCTTCCGGGGGTTGTCGCCGACCGGCTGCTCGAAGGCCAGGTCCTGCTTCCGGCCGAACAGGAACAAGTTGCTGACCGGGGCGTCCTCGTAGGTCCGCTTGAGGACGGACGCCTCGGCGATCTCCAGGCAGCTCTTCAGCGTCAGGGGGTCGGCCGGGTGCCAGCCGGCGGCCAGCAGCGCCTTCTTCACCTCCGCCTCGGTGCCGACCAGGGCGACGTTGAGCGGGTCGCCGGGGATGTCGGCGGCGGTGTGCGTGATGCGCGGCGCGTCTTCCCAGGCGGGGTGGCGGTGCGCGTAGCCCACCCAGACCAGGGGCAGGACGACGTAGGCCACGACGAGGTAGAGCAGCACCAGCGCGAGGATGCTGACCGCCGCCCGTTTGACCAGGCGGGAGCGGCCGGGACTCGGGTCCGTGGACATGAGGTTTATCCTCCTGCGACGGAGAAGGGCGACTGCGGGACGGCCCGAGCGAGGTTCGCTCGGCGTCCCGCTCTTCCACGCGCTACTTCCCGGCGATCTTGACGGCGGGCACCTTCCACGTGCCGTCGAGGATCGACGGGTTCTTCTCCTTCGGCCAGTACAGGCGCATCATCAGGATGAAGTCCCCCTTCGGGGCCGGCAGCCAGTTCGCCTCCTTGTCCGTCCCCGGCGACTCGTTCTGGATGTAGAGGTCGAGCGACCCGTCCGGGTTGTACTTCAGGGCGTTGCGCGGGCTGACCGTGTACTTGTTGAGCGGGTTGTCCACGAAGAAGTAGTTCGCGTCGTACATCGTCACCGACCAGAACGCGTCGGCCGGCGGCGTCTGGCCCTTGTCGAAGTGGAGGACGTACTTGTTCGCGCCGTTGTACTTCTTGCCGGCGGCGTCCTCGGTCGAGGTCGGGTAGACGGCGTCCTGCGGCCGGTTCGCCCCGAGGCCGATCGCGGTGATGAACGCCCGCTGGAGGTAGTCGGTGCCGTACAGGCCCGTCTTCGTCGAGAACGTCCAGCCGTTCTCGAGCGACCCGGCCGACTTGAAGTGGGCCATGATCTTCTCCTGGGCCGCCTTCGGGGCCCGCGCCAGCCCCTTCGCCACCGCCGGATCGACCTTCGCGATGTCGAAGTCCTTGCCGGGGACGATGCCGACCTGGGCCAGCTTGTCGAGGATCGCGGCGTCCTCCTTCGCCGGCGGGTTGTCCTTCATGAGGGCGGCCAGCAGCTTGAAGTACGCCCCGGCGTCGAGCTTATCGACCTGGTCGCGGACGGCGGTCTTCATGTCGATGGCCGGATCGACCTTCCCGGCCGGCGGGGTGTACGGCTTGCCGTAGGCGCTGAGCGGCCGGAGGTCGTACTTGTCCATGACGGCGTGGCACGCCTTGTAGTCCTCCGGCGTCCCGGAGCAGTACGTCCGGCCGAGGATCCAGACGACGTTCGTCGGCGACTTCAGCTCCTTGACGCCGTCAGGGAGGGTGCCCTTCCAGCCCGGGCCGGTGATGGCGTACGCCTGGGCCTTGTTGCCCGTCGTCCGCGTGCCGGGCACCTGGAAGACGTTCGTCCAGCCGTCGAGCATCGGCATGAGGAAGTAGCGGTCGCCCATGTCCGGCAGGCTCAAGGTGTAGGGCTCCTTGGTCAGGTCGAGCCAGGCGGTCGAGTAGAGCGTGTCGGCGTTCGGGGCGGTCACGTCGCGGAACTTGGCGTTCGGGTATTCGCGCATGCGCAGGAACTGGCCCATCGGGGCGTGCGTCCCCTTCGGCTCGGCGGCGTTGGTCATCACGCGCCGGGTGTACTCCATCGTCACGAGCGGGTAGCCGTAGACGTAGGCGTAGACGCCGAGCACGGCCGCCTCGTCCTCGGTCGGCGCGGCGGCCGATACGGTCGTCCCGCCGGGGGAAGCGATCGCGATCGCCGCGAGCAGGAACGCCAGCCCGGTCATCCGTCGTCGATTCATGGGAACTCTCCTTATCCGAAGGTCGTCTACGCCCACGCGAACGGAGACGGCCGCCCTGGGGGCGGCCGTCACGCTGCGTCCGTCACCGGGCAACATAGCCGGTGCGGACCACCCCGGCACCGTAGCCGTTCGTGACGCCGGCCGCCGAGTAGCCGGCCTGCATCGTCGGCGAGTAGACCCGCGTGCTGGTGGCCGCGGCGGCCCCGCCGTACGGCCCGGCGGCGGCGGTGGTGCTGGTGTGCGCCACGCCGCCGTAAGGCGTCGCCGCGGTCGCGCTGGTGTGGACGGCCGCGCCGCCCGGGCCCGCCACCGCGGTCGTGCCGTAGTGCTGGACGCCGGCCGGCGTGACGGCCGTCACGCCGGCGTGGTACGCGCCGTAGCCGTGCGCCGCGGTGGGCAGGGCCAGGCACATCAGGGCCGCGGCAACCGCCGCGGCGGAGAGGGTTCGGATCATGCGGTCCTCCGGGGTTCGTTCGGGTTCGTTCGGGGTCACTTGACGCGCTTCATCTTGACGACGGGGGCGTCGGGGCTCGCCTTGCCGTCCACCTTCACGTCGGTGAGCTGGATCGAGATCTGGTCCGGGCCGAGCTTCGTGAAGACGTTCGTCGCGGTGACCTTCGACCCGTCGCGCTGCGTCCCGCTGATGGCGATCTTCCACTTGCCGTCGCCGTCCCGGGCCCAGACCGACTCGGCGAAGCCGCCGTTGGAGAGGAACGAAAACCCGCGCGGCTTCTTGGCCGACTCGTCCCAGGCGATCCACTGGACGCCGCCGGCGACGTTGACGTCCTGGAGGGCCAGGTCGAACGTGTTCAGCAGGAAGTTCTGCGTCGCGTCCCAGGAGTACGACGCCTTCGCCGAGCCGTTCGCGCCGTCCTCGACCCAGTTGCCGACGAGGAAGGCCAGATCCTGGAGTTTGGTCGCGTTCGTCGCCGGGACGGCGATCGCCTCGCGGACGCTGGCGATGTACCACTGGTCGTCCTTCTTGACGTAGACGACCGAGTACCGGGCGGCGGACGGCGGCCCCTTCGGGGAGACGACCTCGGAGTAGCCGTCCTCGAAGGCGACGTCCGGCTTCGGGACGCGGACGTTGGCGATCCGCAGGAAGAGCTTCGCCCCCTTCGCGTTGGCGAACAGCTTCGCGTACGACTCCTCGATCGCCTTGTGGCCCTGGATGTGGTGCCCCTCCGGGTCGACCACGTCGCAGTCGGGGGTGAAGAACGCCGCCAGGCCCTTGGCGTCGCCCTTGTTGAACGTCTCGACGAACGCCTCGGCCCGCCGCTGGAGGGCCTTCTCGTCGGCGGACTGGGGCGGCTGGGACCACGCCGCCCCCGCCAGGATCAGGGCCAGCGCCCCGCAAAGCAAATGTCGCATGTCGATTTCCTTTCGCGCACCGTCCCTGGGTCGTGACAAGGGCGTCCCGGCGGCGGACGGGTTCCGCCGGGGCGTGACTCCTCCGCGGGTGGGTTAGTCCCGCTCGCCGATCTTCTTTTCCGCTTCCTTCTTCTGCGGCGGCAGCAGCTGGCTCGGCCCGATCTTGACCGTCAGCTTTTCGATCTTGCCGGTGAACGCGAACGGGCACTGGTAGTCCTTGTCGTCGACCGGCGTGCCGGTGTCGCTGCCGACGTCGAACGTCTCGTCCCACTGGAAGATGAACGCCGTCGTGTGCGGCACCTTCTCCGTCGCGACGGCCTTGCCATCGACCTTGAGCACGCCGGTGCCGCCCTTGCCGGGGCCGGGGCCGTCGTAGGTGAACTCGAACGCGACGGTGTGCTTCCCGGCCGGGATGGCGTCCTTACCCTCCCAGCGGAACCGGGCGAAGTCGGCCAGGTTGTGCGTGAAGACCGGCTTGCCCTTGACCAGGTACAGGCCGTAGCCGCCGAACCGGCCGCCGTTCGTGTTGATCATCCCCTCGGCCCCATCCTTGACGTCGACCTCGGCCGTGATCGAGTACGACCGGCCGAGTGTGTTCGGGGCGTCGCCGTGCGGGATGCCGGTCACTGGGCGGGAGTAGGTGAACGTATCGCGCCCGGCGGTCAGGCTCGGCCGCGGGGCCAACATCCGCGGCGAGAGCGAGTTGTCCAGCGGGAAGACGCGGTACTTCGCCGCCTCGACGAAGAACTGGTCCTGCAGCTCCTTGAGCTTGGCCGGGTTCGCCTTCGCGACGTCGTTGTTCTGCGTCCAGTCCTTCGTCAGGTCGTACAGCTCCCACTTGTAGCCGTTGACGATGTCGTCGGGCCGGTTGGCCACCAGCGACCACGGCGGGGCGACCGGCGTCGTGCAGGCGACCCAGCCGTCGTGGTAGATGGCCCGGTTGCCGAGCATCTCGAAGTACTGCGTCTTGCGCTTCGACGGGGCCTTCTCGTTCGCCTTGTCCCAGGTGTACGCCAGGCTGACGCCCTCGATCGGCCGCTGGGCGACGCCGTCCACCTGGACCGGGGCCGGCAGGCCGGTCGCCTCCAGCAGCGTCGGCACGATGTCGATGACGTGGTGGAACTGGTGGCGGATGCCGCCGGCGTCCTTGATCTTGCGCGGCCAGGCCATGCACATGCCCTGGCGCGTGCCGCCGAAGTGGCAGGCCATCTGCTTCGTCCACTTGAACGGGGTGTCGAACGCCCACGTCCAGCCGACGGCCATGTGGTTGTACGTCTTGTCGCTGCCCCACGCGTCGTAGAACTGGGCGAGCTGGCGCTCGACCGGGAACTCGAGGCCGTTGAACTGGGCGACCTCGTTCGGCGTGCCGTTCGGCGACCCCTCGGCGCTGGAGCCGTTGTCGCCGGAGATGAAGACGATGAGCGTGTCGTCGAGCTTGCCCATCTTCTCGACGGCGTCGATGACCCGGCCGATCTCGTGGTCGGTGTAGGCGAGGTAGGCGGCGTAGACCTCGGCCTGGCGGATGAAGAGCTTCTTCTCGTCGGCGGTCAGGGCGTCCCACTCCTTGAGGACGTCCTTCGGCCAGGGGGTCAGTTCGGCGTTCGCCGGGACGACGCCGAGCTTCTTCTGGTTGGCGAAGATCGTCTCGCGCAGCTTGTTCCAGCCGCCGTCGAAGAGCTTCATATCCTGGATCTTCTTGGTCCACTCCGGCGTCGGGTGGTGCGGGGCATGCGTGCCGCCGGGGACGTAGTAGCAGAAGAACGGCTTGTCGGGGGCCAGCTCGTTGAGCTGGTTGAGCCAGCCGACCGCCTCGTCGGCCATCGCGGTGGTGAGGTTCCAGGTCCCGGGTGCCTTGCCGACGTAGGGGTAGATCGGGCTGGTGTTGCGGAAGAGGTTCGGCTGCCACTGGCTCGTGTCGCCGCCGACGAAGCCGTAGAAGTACTCGAAGCCCATGCCGACCGGCCACTGGTCGAACGGCCCGGCCTGGCTGGCGGTGAAGTCCGGCGTGTTGTGGTTCTTGCCGAACCACGACGTGCCGTAGCCGTTCTCGCGCAGGACGGTGCCGATCGTCGCCGCGTCCTTGCCGATGACGCTGTTGTAGCCGGGGAACCCGGTCGACATCTCCGTCACGACGCCGTAGCCGACCGAGTGGTGGTTCCGGCCGGTGATGAGCGCCGCCCGGGTCGGCGAGCAGAGGGCGGTGCTGTGGAAGTTCGTGTAGCGCAGCCCCATCTTGGCGACGCGGTCGAGGTTCGGCGTCGGGATGACGCCGCCGAACGTGCTCGGCGCGCCGAAGCCGACGTCGTCGGTCATGATGAGCAGGACGTTCGGCGCGCCCTTCGGCGGGACGACTCGAGGCGGCCAGTAGGGCTTGGAGTCGAAGGCGTTGAGGTTGATCGTGCCGCCGAACGGCGCGGGCGGGTTCGGCAGGTAGCGGCCGTCGATCGTCGTCGTCGCGGCCGGCGAGCCGGGCGGGGCGGCCGGCGGGTTCGCCGCCGGCTGGGCGAACCGGGCGGCCAGGTAACCGCCGACGGCCCCCAGGGCGAGCACGGCCACGGACGCGACGACCAGGGTCTTCGGTCTTCGGAACATGCGGGTCTCCTGCCGACGCGATCGGCGAGCGGAGTAGGACGGGTCGGGTACCGCTCGCCAATTTAGCCCGCTGAAGGGGTGGGACTATTGGACCTTGGTCCAATAGAATGGCCCGGCCAGGCCTCGCGGCGTGCCCCTTCACTGTCAACAAGGGCGGCCGGCCGGGTGATGATAAATTCCTCACGTCATGAGTGACCACTCGCTTCACCAGGAAGCTTCGGCCGGCGCGGGTCCGCGCCGGTTCGAGGCCCTGCTGTCCCACCTGTCGGCGACGTTCACCCACCTGCCCGCCGACCGGATCGACGACGAGGTCACGCGCGGCCTGGCGGAGGTCGTCGCCTACCTCGACATCGAGCGGAGCAGCCTGGCCCAGTTCTCCGCCGACGGGACGCAGCTCGTCGTGACGCACAGCTACACCGCCCCCGGCTACGTGCCGATGTCGCGCGTCGACCTGGCGGCGATGTGGCCGTGGTACGCCGCCGAGGTGCGCCGCGGCGTCGTGATCCGGCTGCCCCGGCTCCCCGACGACCTGCCGGCCGAGGCCGTCGCGGAGCGCGCGGTTTACGCCCGGGGTGGCCTGCCGATCTCGCACGTCGCCGTCCCGTTCCAGGTCGGGGCCGCCGTCCTGGGCGGCATCGGGTTCGGGTCGTACCGGCGCGTGCTCGACTGGCCGGACGACGAGGTCGTCCGCCTGTGCCTGATCGCCGAGGTGTTCGCCAACGCCCTGGCCCGCAAGGTCGCCCTGGAGACGGTGGCGCGCCTGCGCGAGCAGCTCGCCCAGACGACACCTCCCGCGGCCGGGTCGGCCTCCGACGACCTCCGCCAGCGGGCGGAAACCCTGACGGCGCGCGAACGGCAGGTTCTCGCCCTCGTCGCGGCCGGCCTGCCGAACAAGCGCGTGGCGGCCGAACTCGGCGTGGGCGAGAAGACGGTCAAGGTCCACCGCGGCCGGGTCATGCGCAAGATGCGGGCCGATTCCCTGGCCGACCTGGTCCGGATGGCGGACCGGCTCGGCATCGGACCGCTGACCTGAACCACTGGAAAGGAGCGCCGCCGTGAGCGTGCGACCCGAACCCACCCGCCGCGCCGTCCTGCGGACCGCCCTCGCCGCCGGGGCCGGCCTCGCCGTCGCGGCCGCCGAGCCGCCGCCGCAAGTCAAGCCGGAGGAGCTACGCCTCGACCCGAAGCGGCTCCAGGTCGCCTACGACCTGCTGGAGAAGTGGACGACCGGCCCCGACGCCCCCGTCCCCGGCGCGGCGATCCTCGTCGGCCGGGACGGCAAGACGCTCGCGCCGCGCTACTTCGGCAAGCAAGGCCCCGAGCCGGACGCCGAGCCGCTCCGCCGCGACGCCCTCTTCTACATGGCGTCGGTGACGAAGCCGGTCATCTACCTGTGCGGGATGCTCCTCGTCGAGCGCGGCCTGCTCAACCTCAGCGACCGCGTCACGCGCTACCTGCCCGAGTACGTCGGCGACGGCAAGGAGCCGACCCAGGTGCTGCACCTGTTCACGCACACGTCCGGCCTGCCGGACGAACTGCCGAACAACGCCGAACTACGCAAGCAGCACGCGCCGCTGAGCAAGTTCATTGCTGAGGCGCTGAAGGCCGACCTGCTCTTCAAGCCGGGCACGCGGTACAGCTACGCCAGCTGCGGCACTCTGCTCGTCGCCGAGATCGTCCAACGCCTGTCGGGCCGATCGATCCGCGAGTTCGTCCGCCGCGAGGTGGTCGAGCCGCTCGGGTTGAAATCGACCGGCCTCGGCTCGCAGGGCTTCGCCCGGGAGCGGATCGTCCAGGCGGTGGTGCCCGACTACCAGAAGGGCGGCGACTTCGGCTGGAACAGCGCCTACTGGCAGGAGTTCGGCTCGCCGGCCGGCGGCCTGTTCAGCACGCCGGAGGACTACGCGGCGATCTGCGCCCTGATGCTCAACGGCGGCAAGTGGGGCGACGTGCGGCTGCTCTCTTCGTCGGCGGTGCGGATGATGACGACGAACCGGCTCGACGACCTGCCCGACCTGCCGGAAGCGACGCGGCGGACGCAGCCGTGGGGCCTCGGCTGGCGGCTGAACCACCTCGGTACGCAGGACAGTTGGGGCGACCTGCTCGGCCGGCACGTCTTCGGCCACACCGGCTCGGTCGGCAACGTCGTCTGGATGGACTCCCAGACGAAGGGGTTCTGCATCGTGCTGTCGAACTACCTGCGCGCCCGCGCCCCGTGGCGGCTCGTGCATCTGTCGAACGCCGTCGCGGCGGCGTTCGAGTGAAACGGTTCGTGGCCGCTACTTCTCGACGCGACCGGGGCCCCATAGGGCCCGGCCCGGCTTCGCGTTGGTGTGCTCGCCGTCCTTCAGCACCAGCACGCCGTTGACGAAGACGTGTTTCACGCCTTCCGCGTACTGGTGCGGCTTCTCGTAGGTCGCCCGGTCGATGATCGTCTTCGGGTCGAAGACGACCACGTCGGCGAAGTGCCCGACGCGCAGCTCGCCGCGCCGGTCCAGGCCGAGGTTCGTCGCCGGCAGGCTGGTCATCTTGCGGATCGCCTCCTCCAGCGACAGCAGCTTCTCCTCGCGGACGTACTTACCCAGGACGCGGGCGAACGCGCCGTACGCGCGCGGGTGCGGCATCGACTTCGTGAACACGCCCTCGGGGGCCTGGGACGCCTCGTCGGAGCAGAAGCTCACCCACGGCAGCGCCACCAGCTTGCGGATGTTCTCCTCGGCCGTGATGAAGTACGCCGTGCTGATCGACGACTCGTCCTCCAGCAGCAGGTCGAGCAGCACCTCCAACGGCTCCTTGCCGCGCTCCTTCGCGATGACGGCCAGCGACTTGCCCTGCAACGGCTTTAGCGCCGCCGTCTTGAACCCGATCGGCACGACGTTCTCGGGCGAGCCGGCGTTGCGGTAGAAGTTCGGCCAGTCGGCCTTGTTGGCGATCTCGTCGAGGATGCGCTTGCGGTCGGCCGGGTCGCGCAGCCGTCGCCGCATGGCGACCTCGCCCCCCTCCATCGCCCACGGCGGGATGCACGCCGTCAGCGGGGCCGCCCCGGCGGTGTAGACGTACATGTCGGCCGTCAGGGCCAGCCCCTCGCGGCGGGCCGTCTCGATCTTCGCGATGGCCGCCTCCATCTTCGGCCAGTTCGCCTTGCCGGCCGCCTTGATGTGGTAGATCTCGGCCGGGATGCCCGCCCCCTTGCCGATCCGGATGACCTCGTCGATGCCTTCGAGGAGGCGTTCGCCCTCGCTGCGCATGTGCGAGATGTACTTGCCCTTGTACTTCGCCGCCACCTTGCACAACTCGATCAGCTCGTCGGTGTCGGCGTAGTAGGCCGGGGCGTACTCCAGGGCGGTGGCGATGCCGAGGGCACCGTCGCGCATCTCGCGCTCGACGAGCCGGCGCATCTGCTCCAGCTCGTCGGGCGTCGGCTTCTTGTTCTCCAGGCCGAGGACGAACTCGCGCACGGTGGTCGCCCCGAGGAACGACGCGACGTTCTGCGAGACGCCGCCGCGCTGAAGGAAGTGGAGGTAGCCGGCGAGCGTGTCCCACTCGATCTCGTACTTGATGTCGCCCTGCTCGGCCTTCATGCGCTTCTTCATCGCGGCGTTGACGGGACCCCACGACCAGCCCTCGCCCAGGATCTGCGTCGTGACGCCCTGGCGGATCTCGCTCTGCCCGCGGCCATCGACCAGGAGCGAGTCGGTGGACCAGCTCAGCATGTTGATGAACCCGGGGGCGACGGCCAGCCCCTTCGCCTCGACGACGGTCTTCGCGGCCGCCTTGCCCAGGTCGCCGACGGCGGCGATCTTGTCGCCGCGGATGCCGACGTCGGCCGTGCGCGGGGCCTTGCCGGTGCCGTCGTAGACGGTGCCGCCACGGAGGATCACGTCGAAGTCGTCCCCGGGCGGGTCGGCGCGCGACCCGCTCAGCAGGCAGGCGACGAGAACGCCCGGAAGCAGGCATCCGACGAGCGGGAGGAATCGCGCACGGCGCATCACGGTGGCTCCTTCGTCCTTCGTGTGGTGGCCGGGTGTCGCCGTTACAGCGATTCGAGGAACGCCAACAGGTCGCGCACCTCGTCGGCGGTCAGCTCGCCCTTGAGCTGGTGCTTGTGGACGCGGAACACGTCGTCGAGCGTCGCCGCCCGGCCGTCGTGGAAGAACGGCCCGCCCAGACGCACGCCGCGCAGCGACGGCGGGTTGAACGCCTTGTTGCCCTTCTCGTCGTGGACGCCGACATCGACGACCTTGTCGCTCGTGTAGCGCGGCCCCGGGTGGCACTCGCCGCAGCCCTGGGCGGCGAACAGGGCCTTGCCGCGAGCGGCCGCGTCGGTGTCGGCCGGCGGCGGCACCGGGGCCGGCTCCAGCGTCTTCAGGTACGCCGCCAGGGCGCGGACGTCGTCGCGCGACACGTCGTCGGGGTACATCGTCGTCCGCAGCGACCGGTCGATGACGTCCTCCAGGCGCTCACTCTGGCCGCGCCAGTTCCACGGCCCGGTCGCCGCGACGCCGAGCAGAGAAAGCGTCCGCTTCGGCGTGCCGTGGCTGCCGTCGGCGAGCGTGTCGGAGCGCTTGCCGTTGGTGTGGCCGTCGCCGTGACAGGTGTGGCACGACATCCAGTTGTTGTGCGACAGGCGGGCGTCGTGGAACAGCCGCTGGCCGCGGGCCTCGTCCGTCAGCGGCGGCGTCGCCCCGAGGGAGATCGCTTCGGTCGGCCTGTCGCCGGCGAGGTCGAGGACGCTGATCGTGTCGTCGAACGTGTTGGCGACGTAGGCGACCTTCGCCGCGCCATCGACGACGACCGCCGCCGGCCGCTTGCCGACGCGGACGCGCTGCCGCTGGCCGTCGGTGCGGGCGTCGAGCATGACGCCGTCGAGGCCGCCGATGCAGAGCAGGAACCGGCCCGCCGCGTCGAACGCCCCTGCCCCCGGGTCGGTCGCGCCGTTGGTCAGGCCGTCGAGGTTGTAGTGCTTGCTGCCGGCGAGCAGGTCGGCGTCGCCGCGCAGGACGTTCGCGGCGTCGAGCTGCCGCAGCCGGTGGACGACCACGTTGCCCCAGTGGACGTTGTACATCGACGCGTCGGCGGTCGGGTCCATGACCGAATAGGCGACGAGGAGCTGCTTGCCGTCCGGGCTCCAGGTGAAGCCGCCGAGGTTGTGGCCGGGCAACTGACGGACGCCGGCCAGCTTTCCGGCGTCCGCCTCGACGAGGGCGACCTGTCCGCCGAACGCCCCGCCGACGACGACGTGCCGGCCGTCCGGCGACACCGCCAGCGGCCGCGGCGGGAAGGGGAGCGACCGCGTCCAGGCGAGCTTCATCGCCGGGCCGAGGTCGATCGCCGAGACGCTCCTGTCCCACCGACTGGCGACATAGGCGCGCGAGCCGTCCGGGGCGAGGCGGACGCCGATCGGCCCGAGCGGCACAGCGAGCGAATCGACCGGAGTCAGGGTGCCCTGGCCGTGGCGCAGCCGATGCAGCCGATTCGCCGCCTCATCGACGGCGAGGACGACGCCGTCCTTGCCGGCGACGACATCGACGACCGCCTGGCCGAGGCCGATCTCCTCGACGCGGCGCGTCTTCGGGTCGAGCAGCGACAGCGAGCCGGCCTTGCGATTCGCGACGACGACGGCCGGCCCCGGCTCGACGAGGGCGAGCGCGACGGGGTGCCGCCAGCGCGGCGGCTCGGGCGGCTCCGACGAGCCGGCCGTGCCGACAGCGAATCCGAGCGCGGCGATCGCGAGGCCCAGGCCGATCCGATGCATGCTCTTGTCTCCCGCCGGCCGGCGTGGCACCATGAACCTCCGGCTCGCCGGCCCCCTCCGACTGTAATGGAGCGTGCCGCCCACGGGAAGGGGAAACCCGACCGCGCCGACCGGAACGGACCGATGTACTTCGACTCGCCCCGCTACCGCCGCCTCGTCGAGGCGCTCCGGGACCACCCGGACGACGCCGCGCTGCGCCTGGTCCTGTCCGACCTGGTCGAATCCGAGGCGGAGACGGCGGCCGACCTGGCCCGGGCCGAATTCATAAGGCTCCAGGTGCGCCGCGCCGACCTCGCGTCGGCCGACCCGGAACACGGCCGGGCCGAGGCGCGCGAACGCGAGCTGCTCGGCCGGTTCGAGGCCGACTGGCGACGCGAACTGCCCGAACTGCCCGGCGTCCTCTGGGGGCCGTACGAACTTGGCTTCGTCACCTCGGCCGTCCTCGGCACGGTGCGGCAGCTGCTCGACCACGGCCCGGCCCTCTTCGGCGGGACGGCCCTCTCCCGCGTGGCGTTCCGCGAACTGCGCCGGCCGGAGGACGTGGCCGCCCTGGCGGACCACGCCGCCCTGGCCGACGTGCGCGACCTCGACCTGGCCGGCCTGGGCCGCGCCTGGCCGCTGGCCGACTTGCTCGCCTCGCCTCACCTCGCCACCCTGCGCGGCCTGCACCTGGCCGGCGTCGGCCTCGCCGTGGCCGAGGTCGCCGATCTGGCCCGGGCCGATCTGCCGGCCCTGCGCGTCCTCGACCTGTCCCGTAACGCCCTCGACGAGGAGGCCCTGGGAGAGCTGCTCCGCGAGGCCGGCTGGCTAAACCGCCTCCGCCGGCTCGACCTCACCGCGTGCCGCCTCGACCGCCGGCGGCGCGTCCGCGCACTGCTCGCCTGCCCGCGCTTCGACGCCCTGGAGGAACTGTCCCTGGCCGACACCGAGCTGCTGCCGCAGCACCTGGAGCCCCTCCTCGACGACGCCTCGCTGCCGGCCCTACGGCGGCTCGACCTCCGCAACTGCCGCCTCGACGTGGCCACGCTCCGGCGCGTGCTCGACGGCCCGCTCGGCCGGCGCGTCGCGTTCCGGCTCGACGGCAACCCGGGCGGCGACCTGCTCGCCGTCCTCGCCGCGGCGGACCGCGGCCCGGACGGGGCCCTCGACCTGGCCGGCCGGCCCCTCGCCGGCGACGGCCTCGCCACGGTCCTGGCCCTGCCGCGTCCGACCCCGGCCCGCCGGGTCCGCCTCGCCCAGACCGGCCTCGCCCTGGACGACCTGCGTACCCTCCTCGACGCCCCGGCCGCCCGCGACGTCGAGGAACTCGACCTGTCCGGGAACCCCTTCGGCGGCCCGGAGGCGGTCGAACTGCTCCGCCAGGCCGACCTGCCCCGGCTGCGTCGGCTCGCCCTGTGCCGCTGCGCCTTCGGACCGGCCGACGTCCTCGCCCTGCGCGGCGACCCGCGTCTGGGCCACCTGGAGGAACTCGACCTGGCCGAGACGCCGGGGGCGGAGGTGCTCGCCCTCGTCCAGGAGCGGTTCGACGCCGGCGCGGCCCGGCTCGACCTGACCGAGGGGGCGGCCCAGCTCACCCCGGCCTGGCTCGCCGACCTGCTCGACCGGCCGCCGTTCGCTGGCGTCCGGACGCTCGCCCTGCCGTCCGGGATGACCGGCCCCGACGGCCGGGCCGTCTTCGACCCGCCCGGCCGGCTACCCGAGCTGGCGTCCCTCACGCTCCACGTCGATGGGAACCGCCGCCTCGACGCCGCCCGCGACCTGGGGGACTGGCTCGCGGCAGACGTGGCGGCCCGGGTCGGCGAGCTGCGCCTCGTCGCCGACTACCGCCACCTCCACTGGGGCGTCGCCGACCGCGCCTTGGCCGACGTGCGCGGCGACCGGCTGGAGCGCCTCCACCTGGAGCGGCTGGGCCTGGTCGATACCGGCCTGGAGCGCCTTGCCGCCTGGCCGGGGCTCGGCCGGCTGCGCCACCTCGGCCTCGCCGAGCCGGAGGTCACCGCGAAGGGCCTGGCCACCGTCCTCACCTCCGACCACCTCCCGGCCCTGGAGAGCCTCGAACTCCATGTCTTCGGCGTCGCCCCGGGCGACCTGATCGCCGTGCTGCTCGACGGCGGCCTGATCGACCGGCTGACCGACCTGCGCCTCGTCGGCCCGGGGCTGCGCACCGGCGACGTGCGACGCCTGGCCGGTTCGGGCCGGCTCGGGTCGCTCCGCCGGCTGGCGCTGGTCGGGCAGCCCGACCTCGGCGAAGGGACCGGCCGGGCCATTGCCGCCTGCCCGGAGCTGGCCGGCCTGGAGGAACTCGACCTGACCGGCACCGCACTCGGCGACGCTGGCTTCCGCTGGCTGGCCGGCTCGGCCCACCTCGCCGCCCTGCGCGTCCTCCGTCTGGCGGCCCCGGCCCGGCGGCGCTGCGCCCACGCCCTGGAGGCCCTCGCTGCGCCGGCCGGGCTGCCGGCGCTGCGCGAACTCGACCTCGCCCAGCACGACTGCGGCGACGCGGACCTGTTCGCCCTGCTCGCCTCGGACCGGGCGGCGCGACTCGAACGGCTCGACCTGACCGAGAACGTCCTCCACTTCGGCGCGTGCCGGGCCGTCGCCCGGTCGCCGCTGGCCGGGCGCGTCGTCCTCGCCGGCAACCCCGGCCTCGCGGAGGAGGAGGCCGTCCGGGCCCTGCTCGACGACCCGGAAGGCTACCACGCCGTCGGCGGCCTGCTCGACTCGTGCCTGCCGTTCCTGCTCGAGGAGCCCGCCCTCGCCGCCGTTCGGAACCTCGACCTGACCGGCAGCGCCGTCGGCCTGGCCGGGGCCCGGACCCTGGCGGCCGCCCCGTGCGTGGCCGGCCTGCGAGAACTGACGCTCGACCGTCAGTCGGGCGGCCTGCCCGACGCGGCCGTCGCGGTCCTTCTCGACCCGGCGGCGTTCCCGGCCCTGGAACGCCTCGCCCTGTGCGGCAACCGCCTGGGCGACGGGGTCGCCGCCGGCCTCGCCGCGCTCGACCGGCCGGGCCTGACCCAGCTCGACCTGCGCGACAACCGGCTCGGCCCGGCGGCGGTGCGCCGCCTGCTCGACGCCCCGGCCCTGCGAGGCCGGGTGCGCCTGCGCCTGGACGGCAACCCCGGCTGGGGCCTCGATCGGGCCGCCTGGCTGGCCCACGTCACCGGCCGGCCCGACTCGCTGGAACTGTCGCGCTGCGGCCGCGTCGCCGCCGACCTCGACCGCCATTTGCACCGCCACCCGGCCGATGAACTGGCCCTCGCCGACGGCGAGCTGGCCCTTGCGGAGGTCGAGCGACTGCTCGACCTGCCGCGGCTGCGTGACCTGCGCCGACTGCGACTCAACGGCCACGCCCTGCGGAACGAACACCTCGACCGCCTCCGCGCGAACGGCCCGTTCCCCCACCTCGCCGCGCTCGACCTGTCCGGGTGTCAGCTCGACGACCCGGAGTGGTACCCGGCCAACGACCCGACCACCGACTCGGCCCTGCGCCGCCTGGTCGAATCGGACGCCGTGGCGGCCCTGGAGGAGTTGCGCCTGGACCGCCTCCAGACGGTCCGGTGGCGCGACCCGAACGACCCGTCGCCGGGGATGGCGACCCTGGCCGGCCTGCTCGCCAGCCGGCCTCGCGCCCCGCTCTGCCGGCTCGCCGTTGCTGACAACGCCCTGGCACATCCCGGGAGCTGGGTCGGGTGGGACTGGTGGGGCCGACTCCTCTCATGGCCGGGGTTCGACCGGCTGACGCACCTCGACCTGTCCGGCAATCCGCTCCTGGGCCTGTCCCTGACGCGAGAGGCGGCCGGCCGGCTGCCGCGCCTCGCCGGGCTGAGGTCGCTGCGGCTCAACGGCGTCGAGTACCTGCGCTCGGCCGGCGTCCTGGCCCTGCTCGCCGGCGACGGCCCGGTCCGGCTGCGCGACCTCGGCCTTGCCGGTACGCGCCTGGGTACCGGGGCGGTCCGCCGCCTGGCCGAAAGCCGTCGGCTGCGTGAGCTGCGCGCCCTCGACCTGGCCGACAACGGCCTGCCGTCGGACGACCTGGCCTGCCTGTTCACCTCGGACACGCTCCAGCGCGTCGAGACGCTCGACCTGTCGGGCAACGGCGTGGTCGAGGGGGATCTGATGCGTTTGGGAAGGGCTCGCTTCGCGCGGCTGCTGCGTACGCTCCGCCTGGCCGGGACGCCGCTGTCCGACCTGGCCCCGCTCCGGCGGCTGGCGAACGCCCTGCCGGTGTTGGAGGAACTCGACCTGTCCGGCTGTCCGCTCGGACCGGCCGCCCTGGACGCCCTGGCCGACTCGCCCCTGCTCGGCCGGCTGCGGCGGCTGACGCTGCGCGAGCTGGCCCTGCCGGGGTCGGCCTTCCATCGCCTGCTCGCCTCGCCGCGGCTGGCCCGCCAGGAGGCGCTCCACCTCGACGCGACCGGCCTGGGGCCGGACGAGGTCGCCCTCCTGGCGCGCAACCGGCACCTCGGCGACCTGACCGAGCTGGCTCTGCCGCGGGTGCCGCTCGGCGATGTCGGGGTGGACGCCCTTGTCGTGTCGCGGCTCCGCCCGCGCGCCCTGGTCGTCTCTCCGGCCGGCCTCAACGACCGGGACGTGGCCCGGCTCGCCGCCCGGTTCGGGTACGCGCTTACCCTGGCGTGAGCCGTTCGATCGCGAAGAGGGTCAGGTCGTCCGGCAGTTCGCGGACGCCGAACAGGTCGCGGGCCAGCCGCTCGACGAACGGGGCGGCCGGTAGGGCGCGGTGCCGTTCGGCGCACGCCCGCAGGCTCTCCGCCCCGGCTTCGTGGCCCTCGAAGTGGGCGTTGTCGATGCCGTCGGTGTAGAGCAGGACCTTGTCGCCCGGGCCGAGCGGGTAGGCCACCTCGCGGAAGGTCGCCTCCAGGACGCCGAGCAGGAGGCCCTCCTGCCGCCAGAACGCCGCCGGGCCGCCGGCCGGGACGTGCAGCGGATACGGATGACCGGCCCGCCCCAGGCGGAGCGTCCCCTCGGCGTGGTCGAGCAGGCAGTACGCCATCGTGATGAACGGGTGCTCGCTGAGGCGCTGGTCGATCAGGTCGCGGTTGAGCCGGGCGAGGACCTCCGCCGGCGGGACGAGGCGGTAGCGCGACCCGGCGACCTCCTTCGCCTGGACGCCGCGCTTGACGAAGACGGTGAGCAGGCTCGCCGGCACGCCGTGGCCCATCGCGTCGGCGATGTAGAGGGCGGCGTGGCGTTCGTCGAGGCGAAACGCGTCGTAGAAGTCGCCCCCGACCCGGCCGCAGGGGAGGTACTGCACCGCGAAGCGGAACCCGGGCACGTCCGGCAGGCTGCGCGGCAGGAAGCTCGCCTGGATGCGCTGGGCCAGCTCCAGTTCCTGATCGAGCTGCTGGTACGCCTGCTGGAGGCGCTTGTTGACGCGGTGCAGTTCGTTGGTGCGCTCGGCGAGGCGGTCGTGCGTCTCCTTGAGGCGGCGGAACGCGGCGACCTGGGCGAGGAGTTCGCCGGGGGCGAACGGCCGGAGGAGGTAGCCGTCGCAGCCGGCGTCGAAGCCGGCGAGTCGGCCGGCCGGGCTGGCGTCATCGGTGACGAGGAGGACCGGGACGAGGGCGTCGTCGAGGCGGGATCGGAGGCGGCGGCACAGGTCGAGGGCGTCGGGTCGGCCGGGCGTCGCTTCGAGGAGAACGAGCAGGAACCGGCTGGGTGCGTCGGGGTCGGGAGTGCCGAGGAGGTGGCCGACGACGTCGAGTCCGGTCGGGACGAGGAGGCGGCGCAGCTCGTGCAGGGTGGCCATCTGGGCGGCGCAGACGAGGATCTGCCGGGCGGACGCGGTCATCATCGCTCCCGTTCGAGGATCGGGGCATTGTAGCCGGGGGCGGTTTCGCGACGCAACCGGAGCCGGGCCCGACCGGGACGAGACCGTTCGACGAGCGACCGGGACGTTCTGGGCTCCGACCGGGCCGCAGTTCTTCGCCAGCGACAACACGGTCCCTGAGTATCGAGAAACGACCCGGCTCCATGAGGGACGACGGCGGACGCAATCGCGGGTGGAATACGGTTGACGGCGTGGCGCGCAACGGGGTGTAATACCGAGCCGGTTGGGTAATCCACCCGTTCGTCGGCGTCGGAGAAGTCGTCGATGGACGCACTCACTGGCAGGGCGATCATCGGTTTGGCTGCGGGCGGCGTGGTAGGCGGCTCGGCGGTCCTCGTGTTCGCCCTCCTCCAGAAGCCGAAGGCGTGCCCCGAGTGCGGCACCCCGGCCCCGACGGTCCGAAAGCCGGCCAATCGCCGCCAGCTGCTTTGGGGCGGGTGGACGTGCCCGAAGTGCGGCCGCGAGTTGGACCGGCGCGGCCGCAAGGTGGATGCGTAACGGCGAACTGTGTCGTTCGGCGGAGGGCATACGGGTGGACGAGTCGCTGGTGGACGCCATCCGCGCCGCGTTCCCGGTCGGGGTGCCGCCTGTTCGGCCGGTGACCGGCCACCGCTGTGACGAGTGCGACGAGACGGATAGGCTCCTCGGCGGGCGGACCTGGATCGACGTGGCAACCGACTTCCCGAGGCACTGCCACGACACGTTCCCCCTGCTTACCCCCGCGGCCAAGGTGTACTACCTGCCCGCGTTCATGACCTTCGAGGCAAGGTCGCCCGGTTTCATGGCCGGACTTTCCGTCTCAGCCGCGTTGGAGCGCGGCGACCTGAATCCCGCGTCGTTCACCGCGGCTCAACGAGCGGCTGTTTGGGCGTGGGCCGAGGCATACTACCGCACCGGGCCCGCTGGCTTCCCACCGGACGCGATCGCCGAAGCTTGGTGGCTAGGAGAGGGGTGAGGCGGTCGCGTCGAACCAGATGGTGCGTCGTCAAGGGGCACGCACGCCCCGACGGCCGCCGGGTTGGTGCCGTGGTTCTTCGCGAAGTGCCACTCCGTCAGGGCGGTGTGGGGCGCGGAGCTGGCTGGCAGCCCCCCAGACGTCGAATCCGGTCTTCGGCGGCGGGGGAGGAGGACGCCATGAGGGCGGGGATCGTCATCTTCGACCGCATGACCGCGCTCGACTTCGTCGGCGCGTACGACCCGCTCGGGCGGCTCCGCACGATGGGGGAGCTTCCCGACTTCGAGCTGACCGTCTGCGCGACGGCCGCGACGGTGACGGACGACCGCGGGTTGCGGTTCCTCCCCGACCGGGTCGCCGAATCGCTCGCGGGGTTCGACTTGTTGGTGGTGCCAGGCGGATATGGCACGCGCGCCCTGCAAAACGACCCGGCGTTCCTGGTGTGGCTGCGGACGGCCGACGGCGTACCGCTGAAGGCGTCGGTCTGCACCGGGGCCCTGTTGCTCGGGGCGGCTGGCTTCCTGGCCGGCAGGCCGGCGACGACGCACCCCGACGCGATGCGGGACCTGGAGCCCTACTGCGGCGAGGTCCGCTCCGAGCGGGTGGTTGATGCCGGCGACGTGGTGACCGCCCGCGGCGTCACGTCGGCGATCGACCTCGGCCTGCACCTCGTCCGGCGGCTCGCCGGCGCGGAGGCCGTCCGGCGGGTGGCGCGGCAGATGGACTACCCGCACCTGGCCGAGTACGCCGAACCGGGTCGTACACGATGAGGCGTTTTCTTTCGGATGGCGGTGACACTTTCGTGGAGGTCGTCATGCCGCGCGTGTTCG
>Ga0268299_1000674_pt1 | contig 92860 bp, 59 predicted proteins | sample NOBtaG_FD_193484 | JGI IMG/M metagenome (GOLD analysis project Ga0268299, IMG submission 193484) | Activated sludge microbial communities from bioreactor in Nijmegen, Gelderland, Netherland - NOB reactor | ecosystem: Engineered > Bioreactor > Aerobic > Activated sludge | place: Netherlands... | reverse complement strand
AATTCACTCAAAACCGCCGGAAAGCCGAAGCGCCCCAACACATGCCCGCCACGCGAGTTGCAATCGCCCGCCCAAACTTTTTTCGCCTATTGTCACCTTCGACTTTGCAGGACTTGCGCGCGTGCAACGCGCTTGTCTTCACCCTGGGCTCCTTGGCCCCTCGACCCCTTTTTTGCATCTATTGCCACCTTCGAAATCGCGCAGCCCCGCCCCATCAGAACCCACGCCGCAAGGCGTGGCCGGGAGACACCTGGCTCATGACAACGTGCTCGAATCGAAGCATCGTCCAGGTACTCAGATCGCCCCGGCCACCGCTCGCGCGATGGGTTCCGAGCAGTGGCCGCCGCAGCCGCCGTGGCATCCGCGCTCAGCCCCGGCTCTCCCACATTTCGACGTTTCGACCAAAAACCGCCAAGAACGCGCATCGCCCCAACACATGCCCGACGCAGGACTTGCCATCGCCTCGCGAGGCCCTGTGTCACCTTATGTCACCTTGGAAATGCGCGATATCCGGAGGTCAAAGGCACATGGAAATGCTCGCGAGGAACCCCTTCCTCGCCTTCGCGGGCCGGTTCAACCCAGGTTTTCACCGACTCATTCTTTCTGTGCTATTCCGCCCTACTGCCCGGCCGCGAATTCCTTCGGGTCCAGCTTTCGGAACAAGACCTCCGGCGCAGGCCCAAGCGTGTGGCCCACGGCCAGCGGCTCGGCGGCTCGGTGCCAGGTCCACTGCTCCTTCGGCACGTTCAGCGAAATGCGAATCTTCTCACTGGCAAACGGCAGGAACGGCTCCAGCAGCACGCCCAGCGTGCGCACCGCCTGGATGCAGGTGTGCACCGTCGCCGCGCACAGGGCCATGTCCGACTTCCGCGAAGTCCACGGGGCCCGAGTGTCGATGTATCGGTTGCACGCGCGGAACGCCTCCATCACCCGGCCGAGGCCCGCCTTGTATCGTGTCGCCTCGATCTCGTCGGCGACTTCGTCCGGCAGGTTGCGGATCATGTCGAGCAGTTCCTTCTCCAGTGCGTCGGACTTGTCCGCCGGCGGAACCTTGCGATCGAAGTCATCGGTGACGATCTTCTGCCAGCGGTTGACGAAGTTGCCCAGCGTCGCGATCAGCTCGGCGTTGTTCCGCTCGACGAATTCGTCAAAGCTCCACGCCGTCCGCTGCGACTCGGGGGCGTTGATGGTCAGGTAATAGCGAAGGGGGTCCGGATCAAATGACTTGAGATAATCCTCAATCCAGACGGCCGTGCCGCGGCTCTTGCTGATCTTCTCTTCGTCCCTGCCGGGGAATTTGATGTTCAGGAAGGCATTGGCCACCACGTTCGTCGGAAGCTGATAAAAGCCGTCGTCCTTCGGCTTGGTGTAGTTGCTGCCGCGCGCGGCGATCTCCGCGGCCGTGAACTGCGTGCCCAAAAGCATCGACGGCCAGATCAGCGCGTGAAAGACAATGTTGTCCTCGCCGATGAAGTGAATGATCTGGCAGTCCGGGCTCTGCCACCAATCCTTGTACCTCCGCCAGTCGCCGTCGCGCTCCTGGCACAAGGCCGCCGTGAAGCTCACGTAACCAATCGGCGCATCGAACCAGACGTAAAGCACCTTGCCTTTGGCGTCCGGGTCTTCAAGCGGAACCGGCACGCCCCACTCCAGGTCGCGCGTCATGGCCCGCTCGGGAAGGCCGGTGCGAATCGAACCCAGGGCGAAGTTGGTCACGATGGGCCGCCAGTCCAAGGATACGAGACTGAACCAGTCGGCCAGCATGCCCTGGAACTTCTCCAGTTGCAGATACCAGTGCGTCGTGCTGCGCTTCTCCGGTGTCGTGCTTGTGATGGTGCTGATCGGGTTGACCAGCTTCAGCGGATCAATGCTGTTGCCGCACTGCTCGCACTGATCGCCCAGCGCCGCGGGATTGCCGCACGGCTTGCCGTCGGGCAGCTTGTGATAGCAAGTCCCGTTGACGTACCGATCCGGCAGAAACTTGGCCGCCTGAACGTCGTAAAGCTGTTCGGTCGTCCGCTTCACGAAGTGACCGTTCTTGTGGATGGTCGTGAAGAACTCCTGGCTCAACTGGTTGTGCAGCTCGACGAACCGCGGCTGGTGCGTACCGCCGTAGATGTCGAAGTGAATTCCCAGCCCCTCGAAGTCGGTCGCCTGGCGCTGGTTGTATCGGCCGGAGAGCTCCGCCGGTGTTGTGCCTTCCTTGCGGGCGGATATCTCAATCGCCACGCCGTTGTCATCGCTGCCGCAGATGAAGCGGACATCGTCCCCGCGCGAGCGCAGGTAACGCACCATGATGTCGGCGGGCAGATAGGCTCCGGCCACGTGGCCGACGTGCAGGCGGCCGTTCGAATAAGGCAGGGCGGCGGTGATGAGAAAGCGGCGTTTCGCCATGACAACTCCAGGGTGAATGAAACGGGGATGATTCTACGGACGATTGAGAGGCTCGCAAAGCAGCGGATGCAAGAGCGAAAATGCCCCGGAAATTTGCCTGGACTTGGATGGTTCGGATATCGCCGTCGCGAGCCATCAGGCGCGCTTGGCGATCCAGCCGGACAGATCCTCGATGAACGCCGTCGGGTCGGCGTCGAATTCCAGGGTGTGGTGCCCTTCGGGGTACAGGGTGATCTGCCGATCCGGCGAAGGCAGCTCGCGCAGCCAATCACTCGTCCGATCGTTGTGGATGATCTTGTCGTGCCCCGCGAGCAGCAGGTGAATCGGGTTTCGATACGCCGACTCGGCCAGCCGTGCCGTGCTGCGATCCAGTCGCCGCGAGATCAACAGGAATCCCGCGGTGACCTGTGCGAGCTTGAGTCGGTCGGACTCGACGTAACGAATCCGCTCGGGGTTATTTGTAAACATCCGCGCGTCGTTCAGTGGGATGTCGTAGGAGCGCTCGCGGTCGTTGACGATCGACAGGGCGATGCGAAATTTTTCCGTGGCCGACACGTCCACTCTCGGAAACAGGCCCGGCGCGATCAGCGACATTGTCGCGACCTGCTCCGGCAACTTCGCGGCCAGCGCCACGCAGAGCTTGCCGCCCCAGCTTACTCCCACCAGATGCGCCGCCGGATGGCCCGAAATCTTCAGGACTTCGCTGAGGCTCTCCTCCGCGTCCTGCACCGATCGTTCGATCGACGGGGAGTGACCACGCTGGGCATGATTGAGCCCGCTGCCGCGGCGATCCGGCATCAGGACGGTGAAGCCAGCCTCCGCCAGGCGGGCGCCGGACATCTCATACCAGCCGCCATGCGATTGAATCCCGTGAAAGTAAAGCACGGCCCCGCGCGGCTCCGGCGGGCGCCACCATCGCACCGCGGCGCGGTAGCCGTCTGAATAGCGTAGCGTTTCGATGCAGGGCTGGAGCATGGATAAAACACTAAGGCAGGTTGCTGTCGGTATCAAAGACCCATCGGGGATTGTTTACCCGTTAGGGGCTGTTTTCTCGGGCCGGACTTGTTATCAAACGCCGACGTGATATGCTATTAGGTGCCTGTGGTGGTATTGCAACCCGCCTCGGGTTTGCACCCCCGCCTGCACGGTCCCTCCTCGCCCAAGGGTCGAATAGCATGACTCCCCGAACATTATCGTGCGATCAGAGTCTCCGGATTTCCATTAACAGATTGAGCGGATGGTGTTTGTCGGCGGTCGCATTGCTGCTCATGGGCGCATGTGATGGGCAGCGACTTTCAACCGACGGCACGGGCGGATCATTTTTCGCGCCGGCGGGCAATCCGGCGCCGCAGTCGGAGGGCGACGCAGCCGGACTCGCTGCGCGCGAGATTGAGGATGCCGACATCGTCAAGGTCGTCGGCGATCGCGTGTATGCGCTCAATCGTTTCAAAGGGCTCATCATCATCGACGTGGCCAATCCCGATGCGCCCTCGATTCTGGGGCAATTCGATCTTCGTGGTCGCGGCGTCGAGATGTACGTTGTGGGATCGCAGGTCTTTGCCCTTTTGAGCGCGGACTACTACTTTCCATATGTCGAGGGCGGTCCTATGGGCGCGAGTTCCATGATCGCGCCGGACGTGTTTCCGCCGCCTGCGCCGGACTTTGACGGAAGTCAGCTTGCGATCATCGACGCGAGCAATCCGGCGGCGCCGGTGCTTGCGGGAAAGATCAACCTTGTCGGATTCGCCAACGACAGCCGCCGGGTCGGCGATGTGATATACGTCGTCGGACGAAATCTGATCCCGTACGAATTCGATTCCATGAGCGGCGACGATCATGTCGATGAGGGATTCGTTGCGTCGGTGAATGTGGCCGACCCGGCCAACATCATTCCCGTTCAGCGCGAGACGTTTGCGGGGGCGGGGCTGGAAATGCACGTGAGCGAATCGCTCCTTTCGGTCGCCAGTCGCTCCTACGACTCCAGCACCAGCCAGTCGATGACCCGTGTGCAGTTGGTGGATGTAACTGATCCGACCGGGGTAATCGACGTGCGCGGGCACTTTGACGTGCCCGGTACGATTCGGAACCGATTTTACATGGATGATTTCGGCGGTGTGTTTCGGATTGCCACCGAGTCCGGCGGATTCGGATTCCGAAAGGTGCGCGTATTCACCTACGATCTCGCCGATCTCGACAATGTCGCGGCACTCGGTCAGGTTGAAGTCATTCAGGGAGAGTCGCTGGAGGCGGTGCGATTCGACGGCGTAAAAGGCTACGTTGTCACGTTTCTGAGGGTGGACCCTCTCTTCGTGGTTGATCTGAGTAATCCGACGGCGCCGTCGGTCAGTGGTCAGCTTGAAGTGCCGGGTTTCTCGACGCACATTGAGCCGCGAGGCAATCGGCTGATCGCCATTGGTATTGATGATACCGACGGGCGGCGGCCCGCCGTGGCGTATTACAACGTCGAAGACCCCGCTGATCCTTCGCAGATTGGTCGAGTCGTTCTGGGGCCGCCGGGATCTTTCACGGAGTCGGAGGCGGTCTATGACGAGAAGGCGTTTAAGATCGTTGACGAACTCGGTCTGATCGCCGTTCCATTCACGCACTATGAGTACTCGGGCGACCCTGTTCCACTTGGGGGCCCGAACGGCCAGGGGATTGTCAGCGACTATTACGTTCCGCAGTGCAAGAGCGGCGTGCAGCTTGTCGATTTCAGCGATGCGGCACTATCGCAGAGGGGATTCTTCGAGCACGACGGCCGCGTCGAGCGCGTCGGTGTTGTGGGCAGCCGAGTCTTTTCACTGTCACAGGCGGGATTTCAGACTGTGGATATCACCGATCGCGACGAACCAGCGCCAATGGGAAGCGTGGCGTTTTTCACGCCTGATGAGATGTCGCGGTTTGCCGTCGGCGACTGCGGCTACTACTTCCCGGGCCCGATCGATCCCGGGTTTGGCAATGGATTCTTCCCGTGGCTCGCGATGTTTCAGGGCATGTGCGGAGCGATGGGCGTTGTTCCGCTCGTGATCGTCTCGGCGGCCCTATTGGGCGGGAGAGGCTATGTGCGAGGACGGAGACGCCCGGTCGTTTAAGAGCGTGGAAGTTGACTGAGTGATCCATCTGAGAGAGAAGCTCCAGTGGATATCACGCAATCCAAAGCCACCGCGAGGGCTTACGGGGTCATTTCTCGTCGGTCCTGAGGGCGTGCGACCCTTGACAGGGAATAGTGAGATTCAATTGGAAAGCGGCGTGGCCCGGAAACGGTCATGCAGGTCTATGAAGCTGCCAGAAGGGCATCGTAGAGCTGCTGAATGGTCTGATCGAGCGTTGGATGGACGAGGTCCGGTGCTATCTCTGCGAGGGGCTCAAGTACGAAACGTCGCTCGTGCAGGAGGGGATGGGGGATCATCAACTCGGGATCGGACCTTATTTCGTCCGCGAAGATGAGGATATCAAGGTCGATGGAACGCGGCCCCCAGGGGATTTCTCGCTTGCGACCCAGGGACGATTCAATCTGCTGGCAGACGGCCAGGAGTCGCTCGGGCGACAGGGTCGTGCGAAGGTGGGCGGCGGCGTTGATGAATCGAGGCTGATCATCGGGCCCGCCGACCGGCTCGGTCTCGAAGAGGCTTGAGACTTTAGCGACTTCGATTTCTTTCGTTGTCTCCAGTGCGTTGAGGGCGGCAGAGATGCTTCGTTCTCTGCGTCCCAGGTTTGATCCGAGTGCGATGTACGCGTTGTGTTTTTTTCGGCGACCGTTTACCACTTGATCCCCGCAAGCCGCGACTGGGCCGCCGCGATTCGTTCCTTTTCCACGGTCAAGGCGAAACGCACGTACTTGTCGGCGGCCTTACCGAAGCCGATGCCCGGGATGGCGACGATGGCCGCCTCCTCCAGCAGTTTCGAAGCGCATTCCATGGAGCCGTATCCCTCCGGGCACTTCGACCAGACGAAGAAGGTCGCCCGGGGAAGCTCGGTCGCAAAGCCGTACTTATTTAACATCGGCACAAGAGCATCCCGCCGCTCCTTGTAGATGCGTCGAATTTCGGCGACCTCGGGCCGGTCGATGCCTTCCATGGCGGTGATGGCGGCGTGCTGGATCGCTCCGAAGACACCGGAGTCCATATTGCCCTTGACCTTGGCGAGAGAGGCCAGCACTTCCGGGTGGCCGACGGCGAATGCCACGCGCCAGCCGGTCATGTTGAAAGTCTTGGACAGCGAGTGCATCTCAATGGCCACGTCCATCGCGCCGGGGACTTCCATGATTGAGTGGGGCCGGTCGTTTTCGTCGAAGTAGGTTTCGGTATAGGGGGCGTCGGAGCAGATGATGAAGTCGTGCTTCTTCGCCAAATGCACGCATCGTTCGTAGAAGTCCAACGGGGCGACGGCGCCGGTCGGATTATTCGGATAGTTGACGAACATCAGGGCTGTTCTATCGAGCACGTCGGCGGGAATCGCGGCGAGGTCGGGAAGGAACCCGTTTTGCTCGCTGAGCGGCATCTCGTAAGGCACGCCGCCGGCGAAGATGGTCGCCGCGTTGTAGACGGGGTAGCCGGGCGTTGGGATCAGGCCAACCTTGCCGGGGTTGATGACGGCCAGCGGCAGGTGGCCGAGGCCTTCCTTGCTGCCGATGAGGGCGATGATTTCTTTTTGGGGGTCAAGGGTGACACCGAAGCGTTTTTTGAAGAATGCGGCGGCGACAAGGCGAAACTCCGGGACGCCGGTATCGAATGGGTACTTATGATTCTTCGCGTCGTAGATGGCCTGGGCCATGCGATCGATGATGAATTTCGGAGTGGGGCGGTCCGGGTCGCCGACGCCGAAGTCGATTACGTCCTTGCCGGCGGCGATGGCGGCGCGCTTTTTGCGGTCGATGTCGATGAAAAGGTAGGGCGGCAGGACGGCAAGCCGCTCGGGGCGATCAAAAGGCATGGGCGGGCTCCGCGAAAGAATTTATTGCTTCAATATCGCGGATTGTACGAACGGGGCGGATGCAGCGTCAACGAACTAGTGGACCGTCTCAGTTGAAACTACGGATTCGGCCGGATTAGAGGCCGCCGTATACGCGCGAGCCAGAGGCTCATGCTACCCGAAAAACCAACGGAGACGGACCACTAGGGAAGCTCCAATTCCACTTCGCGGTTCATTGCCGGAATCGAGAGCTTTATTTTCTTCTGGGTGCGCGGCGGGCAGTCGCGGTATTCGTAGAGTTGTAGTTTGACGGAGTCCCAGGTGGGATCGCCGCACTTCATCGGCCACGACTCGACGAGCCTGAATCGGGCATCGTGCGCCAGCAGATCTCGCAGCATTTTGCGCGGCGGCGGATCGGCGTCGGCGTAGGGGGTTTTCGGATATTCAGACTCGATGACGGCGTAGCGGATTCCGTAGCGGTTGAAGAGGGCGACGATGTCCTCGGGCGATTCGACAAACTGCTGGTAGTCGTATTTTTCGCGAGCGGCCCTTGCGTAGAGCAGCTTGCTGGCGCGGAGCGGGATGATTCTGTTTTGCGCAGCGGAGTTTTGATAGACGTCGAAGATGAACTGCCCGTCACGAACGGCGTCGATCAGGACGAGATCGGCATCCCGGCGCTCGACCAGCTTCGACACGGCGGCGGCGTGGTCGGGCAGTCGGCCTGTGTCATGAGACCGAGCGAGGACGCCCTGCACGAGAACCAGGGTGCTCAGGAGTGCGAGTCGCGGCGCGGCGGTCGACCATGCGAGGGTGTTCTTCGAGCCTTCCGACAATTCTGAGACAAAGCCGAATCGTACGGCGGCGAACGCCAATGGGGGAATCGAGAAGAACAGGTACCGCGGTTCCTTTGCGGCGATGGAGAGGCTGAAGCCGGTCCAGGCAGCGAACCAAAGCAGCAGGAGCGCGCGAGGACCGCGATCGGGCTTCATTAAGAATGTGAGCAGGCCGAGTAGTGCGACGGGCAGCAGCGGCCAGCCGAGGATTTCCGCCGGCCAGTGGGCCAGGCCGGTCAAGTCAAACGATACCCGTAATAGTTGCGATGGCAGGGCGGCGTACTTGCGCGAGATCACGATGTATACGCCGATGATTGCGCAGGCGCAGATGACGCTCGCGATGAGCGAGGGCCGAAGGAGATACTTTCGGCGGTCGGGTTGAAACAGTGCGTGGACCAGCAGCACTGGGAGAATGAAGCCTGCCGTCTGCTTGGTCATGAATGCCATGACGATCGCTGCTGCCAGCACGATTGCCCATATTGGTCGATGCGACTGCCGGTTCTGCTCGTAGGCCCAGACCGAGGCCATAATCCAGAATGTCGCCGGCCACTCCAGCATCACGTCGTTCATCCACAGTAATCCGTGGGGACATGTGATGAGAAGCAGGGAGGAGAGGAGCCCGGTGGGGCGGTCGAACCATCGACGGCCGAGCACATACATGAGCCAACCCGCGCCGAATGCGAATGCCATGACTGTCGCGCGGGCCACGACGATGTTCACGCCGAAGATCGCGAACAGGCCCGCCTCAACAATGGCGAAGCCGGGCGGGTAGTAGACGATGATCCCGAGTGCGGGATAGCGGAGATAGAACTGCTCCGCCCATTCGCGTGCATGATCGAGGGGCCAGTGTCGGAAGAATTCGTAGACAAACACGCCGTCGAAGGTGTGGTTTGGCGCGTCAGACCAGCCGAGGCCGCCGTCGGAGATGCCTGGGGCGCCGGTGAGGAGGACCGCGATGGGGATGAGAATTGCGGCGATGAGGTCGCACTGACGCGAGCCTTTCGATGCGGCGGGGTCGGCGATAAAAGGATCCGCGGTCATGCCTGCGCGAACTGAAAGTCCACGACTTGCATCTCGACTGTCCGTCGGCCGTTCCACTCATTGATGATCGGCCGAAAGGCTACGCGACATCGACGATGATCGAGAAGGGTGGGTTTGAGGGCGGCCTGCCCGAAGGCGATGGCCTTGAACTGCCTGCGTCCCTCGGCCAGCGTAACTTGCAGGTGAGTTCCCTTGCCGCCGACGGTGCGTGGCTCGCCGACGATTTCGAGTTCGCCCGTGGCCAGGAGGGGGGCGGGGTTTCCGGCGCCGAACGGTTCCAGTCGCGATAAGTCGTGGACGAGGGGCTCATCGAGCTGGCCCAGGGAGACTTGATCGTCGATTGTCAATTTGGACTGCATGTCGCGCGAGGTGAGCAGTTGCGCTGCCCGGGCGGCGAAGGCGTCTCGAAAGGCGTCGACGTTCGCCGCTTCGATCTTCAGGCCTGCCGCCATGGCGTGGCCCCCGTATTGGATCAGGTGCTCCGCGCAATCGGCAAAGGCCCGATCGAGCGGGAAGTTTTTTATGCTTCGTGCCGAGCCCTGGCCTGTGCCGTTTTCAAGGGCGATCATCACTGTCGGCTTGCCGAATGATTCGGCGATACGGCCGGCGACGATGCCGATGACGCCGGCATGCCAACCAGGCGACGCCAGGACGATGGCGCGAACGGCGTCTGAATCCTGCCCGGTGTCGGCGACCATCTGGTGCGCTTCGGTGGAGATTCGGCGCTCCAGAGACTGGCGGTCCTTGTTGAGCTGGTCGAGGTGCTGGGCGATCTTCATGGCTTCTTCGGGCGAGGAGCGGGTGAGCATGTCCACGGCGAGCCGTGCATGGCCCATGCGGCCGATGGCGTTGAGGCGCGGCCCGAGTTTGAAGCCGATGTCGTAGCCCTCCAGCTTGCGTCCGGTGACGCCGGACATTTGCAGCAGTGCCTGTATGCCGGCCAGCTTGCTTTGCGGCAGACCGAGCAGGCCGTGGTGAGCGATGATGCGATTCTCGCTGATGAGCGGGACTATGTCGGCCACAGTGCCCATCGCTGCCAGGCCGATGGCATCGACCAGGAAATCTCGCAGGTCTGGTCGGACCTTGGCGGCGCCGCTGACGCGCTGGGCGATGGCCCAGGCCAGTTTCAGCGCCACACCCGCTCCGGCCAGATGGGGGTTGGGGTATTCGGGATCGCCTTCCACGGTAACGCCGGGGTGGACGATCATTGCATCCGGCAGCAGGGGATTCCCGCCGGCGTCGCGGTGCGGCTGGTGATGGTCGGTGATGATCAATTCTACGCCGCGCTCGCGGGCGATCTTCGCCGGTTCAATTGCGGTGATGCCGCAATCGACGCTGATGATGAGATGGGCTCCGTCGTCGGCGAGGCTGCTGATGGCGTCGGTGCTGATGCCGTAGCCTTCTTCGAGGCGATGGGGAATGTAGAATCCGGGAGAAGCCCCGGCGAGGGTCAGGCAGTGCCAAAGAATCGACACCGCGGTGACGCCGTCCACGTCGTAGTCGCCGAAGATGACGATCTTTTTTCCGGCGCGAACCGCGTCGCAGATTCGCTCGGCGGCCCGGATGGTTGCCGGGAAGGCCTCGGGCGGGAACATATCGGTTAATTGCGGCTTCATGAACTGCCGGGCGACTGTGGCATCGGTCACGCCGCGATTGCACAGGGCCTGGGCGACGATGGGCGAGATGCGAAGCGTTCGGGCGAGATCGTCGCGCTGGGCGGCGGGCGGTGGAATGACCCAATCCTTGGGCATGACGGCGTCCTTTGTGCTTGGTGGCCGGCGGGTGTGTTCCCGGCTGATTGTCCGCATGGTACGCTGAGTCTTCGGCCGACGGCAAACCGGGCGGCATAAGATCATCAGGCGACGATTCACATGGTGCGAATCAAGATTTGCGGCATCACGCGGGCTGAAGACGCCCTGGCATGCGCCGAGGTGGGCGCGGACGCGATCGGTGTTGTGTTTGCGGATTCTCCCAGGCGCGTTTCGACGCGGCAGGCGCGGGAGATTGTCGCTAGTTTGCCGCCGTTTGTCAGCGCCGTGGGTGTTTTTGTGAATTCGCGGGCGGCGACGATTCTCAAGACGGCGGCCGAGGTGGGGCTTTCGACAGTGCAATTTCACGGTGATGAGCCGCCGGGGCTGGTGGGTCAACTAGGCGGGCTTCGCGTGATCAAGGCGATGTCGGTGCGGCACAAAACGTTTGTTGACGATGTGCGACGATTCGCAGATGCCGGCGTGTGCGGCATCCTGCTGGATGCATTCAACCCCAAGGCGCGCGGCGGGACGGGCAAGCGCTTCGACTGGGACCTCGTCGCCGGTGTTCGCGAGGCGGGGGCGATGGATGGGGCTCCGCCGATTATTCTGGCGGGGGGGCTGACTGCGGCGAACGTTGCGGCCGGGATTCGGCGAATACATCCATGGGCCGTGGATGTTTCCACGGGCGTAGAGGCGTCGCCGGGGATCAAGGATGCCGAGTCGATTGGGCGGTTTGTGGCGGCTGTTCGCAATCATCGCGCATAGGTTTTGAAGCAATGGGCTGGTTACGAAATCGCTGGCGGTTTGAATTACGCAAGTCGCTCATTTTTCACAAGATCCGAAACGACAACCTACTTGTCGACGTTTGTGAATTCCCTGAGGATGAGTTTCCCATTGTCTGCCCTCGATGTAGATATGATTTGCGAGGCCTGCCGGATGGACAATGCCCAGAATGTGGGGTGGAATTCGTTCGGGGGCGATTGATTGTCGTAGAGTATCTCGTAGAAGGCGGAAGCAAACATTGGCGCATAGGATCACATCGAGTCTCTCCGAGACAACTGTGGCTACTATTAGTCATTCCGTTACTGGGAACCATTTTGGGGATCGCGGCATTATTATCGTCCATAACCGGCACATTCCCGGGATATGACATCATTGATGGCCTTGGGGCAAAGGCCGTCGTTCTTGCATGCACGTTTGTAATCGTGATGCCCTATTTGTTAGGGACGTCATTGTTTATCTACTTTTCTCTTATGAATCGGCGCAAATCGTTGAGAGTACTGAAGTGGCTGGACAAACACAGTTATGACCAGCGGTTCAAAAGTAGTAATGACTGAGTTCTTTCAAAGATTCTGATCATGGAGGGCCGTTGCGGCATTGGTAAGAGTCAGTTTGGGCTAGGCACTCGTCAGTTGTCTTTCGCCCCATGGTCGATCCAGTCGCGGATTAGAAATTGTTCTGCCTGATCGAGCGGGCTTGAGAAGAGGGGCATGCGCGAGCCGACTGGGGGGACGGGCGAGCTTATCTTTTGAAAGAGCAGGCTGTTGGTTGAATCGCCTGGGACGACGAGGGTGACACTCGCGTTTTGTCCGCTCGGTTGATTCACGAGAGATGCGAACGACCGACCTTCATTGAGTCGCATGGGGATGTTCGGCAGGGCGGCTGCTCCGCCGTCGCGATGGCAGCCGGCGCAGCGTGTTGTGAAGATCGGTTGGATGTCGTTGGAGAAAGAGACGCCGGGGTTGTTGTCGTTGATATCGGAGTCCGAGGGCAGACCACCAGGGACGATTGTTTCACATCCAATGATTGCCCCCATGGTTAATAGGGCAGAGGCGATGGTGGCGACGAAGCATCTCATGGGAACTTCCTTTTGCGAGCCCGATCGGTTGATTGATCTTCACGGGATTATCCGATGCACTTGTCCGGTTTCGCCGGTCGGTCCGAGGTTTGCGGAACTCAGGAGGTAGAGTTCGCCCGCGGCATCCTGTCCGAAGCCGAGGATGAATCTTCCGAATCGAGAGCTGGGGCGATCGCGAACACCGATTTCTCGTAGCGCCCAGACGCCCTCGGCGGATTCCTCGGCGGCAAAGAGCGAGCCGTCGGCGAAGAGCGGCCCTTTACTGTAGTCGCCGAAGATGTACTGTCCGACCAGGGGGAGTGTGTTGCCGTGGTAAACAAACCCGCCGATGACCGCTGAGCCCTGGGGGCCGCCGGCGGGTTCGCTGTGCGGATATTGCAGGATAGGGTCGGTGAGCGGTGTTCCATCGGCGGCCAGGGTATCGCAGCTTGGCGGCGAGACGACGGGATTGTCTACGTCGAAGCAAGACAGGCCCTCTCGAATGCGCCAACCGTAATTTCCCCCGAGCGTCACAATGTTGACCTCCTCGAAAAGCGCTTGCCCGACGTCGGCTGCGATTAAGCGATTTTGCCCGGTCGCTTCAAATGAGAACCGATAGGGATTCCGCAGGCCCCAGGCGAAGATTTCTTCGCGCGCGGCGGGGTCTGCGACGAACGGGTTCGAAGGGGGTACTGCGTACGGTAGGGCGCCGTCGATGTCGATGCGGAGGATTTTGCCGAGCAGGACGTTCTTGTCCTGGCCGTTTCCGATGGTCTGATTGTGTCCCGTGCCTTCATCGTTGGCCGCGCCCCCATCGCCGACACCGATGTACAGGAACCCGTCGGGCCCGAATGCGAGTTGGCCGCCGTTGTGGTTCGCCTGCGGTTTGCCGAATCGCAGGACGATGCGTTCGCTGGTTGAATCGGCGCAATTGGCGTCACCGGTCAGGACGGTGAATTCGGAGATGTGCGATTCGGAATCGAACCCCTCGGGGATGTCGGCTTGCCTCGGCGCGGTATAGAAGACGAAGAAGCGGCCGTTATCGGCATAGTCAGGATGGAAAGCGAGGCCCAGGAGGCCGCGTTCGTCGAAGCCCGAATTGATGGCGACCATCCGATCGGCCAGATCGAGGAAGGGCTTTTCGAGCAGATTGCCCGATGCATCGATGACTCGAACCTTGCCGATTTGATCGACGACGAACAACCTGTTCGAGCCGTCAGGCGGGGCCACCAGACCTACTGGTGCGACAAGGCGGTCGGCGACGAGTTCAAGTCCGACAAGTATCGTCGGGGACGGGCCACCTCCGCCCAGCAATGCGAGAATCGCCTCCAATATCCCGCAACCGGTCACAAATGGGATGAGGATAGCGGCGCCCCAAAGGCGTTTTTGTGTTCGAATCGGGATGGCTCCGGGCAGACGGCGGAAACGGTTTGCGAAAGTCACGAGATTTGGAATCTCCATTAACGAGGTTCCTCGGTTGCGACGGCCCTTGAAAGTTGGAATCGTAAGTTCTACGGGGGCGTATCCGGATATGCGAGGGCATTTCAGGGAGAGCTTGCGACCTACCCTGATTCACAATTATACTCTTAATCATGAAGACAAACGTGCTTTCGCAAAAGTTTCTTATGGCGGGTCTCGGGCTGATGCTGGCCGGGGGATGTGCCAGTACAGAGAGAACCCCGGGCAAAGTCGCCCCCAACTTTGAGTTGAGCGATCTGTCCGGGAAAAAGGTGTCCCTGGCCCAGCACAAGGGCCATGTGGTCATGGTCTGCTTCTGGGCCGTTGGGTGACCGCCCTGTCGTGCGGAGTCTCCGCACCTCAAGGCGCTCGCTGAGAAATATGAAAAGGACGGATTCCGTCTTCTCGCCGTGAACGCCTGGGATGAGCCTGAGGCGAAAGTCAGAGAGTACGTCAACAAGGAAAAGCTGGGGTACACCGTACTGTTGAACGGCCGAAGCGTCCTGCGCGACGGCTATTCCGGCAAGTCCATTCCGCATAATTTCCTGATCGACAAGGAGGGCCGCATCGCCTTTGACGAGGTCGGTTTTTCGGAGTCCGGCATGAAGGACATCGAGAAGCTGATTCAGGAATTGCTCAAGGAATAGACGCCTTTACGGCTCACGCTGGAAGGCGCCGGCAAGCGGCAGTAAAACATGCGGCGTGACAACCGGAACACCCAGCATTCCCTGCATCGCACGAACCGTCGCCGAAGTAAGAGGTGCGGTCGCTGATGCGCGTCGTGCCGGGCGAACGATCTGCTTTGTCCCGACCATGGGTGCGCTCCACGCCGGGCACGTCAGCTTAATTGAGGCGGCCACCCGGGCGACTGATCCTTTCATCATCGCCAGTATTTACGTCAACCCCAAGCAGTTTGGGCCGAAAGAGGACTTCGGCGCTTATCCGCGGACCCTTGATGCCGATGCGAAGATATGCGCCGATGCGGGCGTACGCCTTCTGTTTGCGCCTGACACAGCTGAAATCTATCCGCCCGGCGATCAGACGCGCGTCGTGCCCGGTCCGCTGGCGGACGCGCTGTGCGGCCCTTTTCGTCCGGGGCATTTTGAAGGCGTCTGCACGGTCGTTGCCCGGCTGTTTAATATTGTGGCGCCGGACATCGCCTACTTCGGCCAGAAAGACGCCCAGCAGGCGGTTATTATTCGGAGGATGGTTGAAGACCTTCGGATGCCGGTCAAGATCCAAGTGTGTCCGCTGGTACGAGATGCCGATGGTCTGGCACTCTCCAGCCGAAATACCCGACTGCGACCGGAGGACCGGGCCAGCGCCCTCCTTCTTCACAAGGCTCTGTGTGCCGGCAAGGATCGGATTGAGGCGGGGGAGGTATCCATGGGCCGGGTGATCGCCGCGATGAAATCGGTCGTTTCGGGGGCGGCGGACATTTCCACGGACTATCTTAGCGTGGTGGACCCGGATACGCTGGCGGACCTGAGCGGCCCTCAGCCGCGCATGATGATCGCCGGGGCCATTCGACTGGCAGGCGTCAGGTTGATTGATAATATTCTCGTAAACTTGCCATAGGACGCCCCATGCATCCGACCATGTTCAGGATTCCGTATCTCCCCGACTGGCTTGCCGACGTCAAGAGCTACGGCGTCATGATGACCATCGCCTTTCTGTCGGCGATCTGGATGGCCTGCCGGCGCGCTGATCGATCCAAGGCGAACCCAGACATTGTTTTGAACATCGGATTCATATCGCTAATCTGCGGCGTGGCGGGTGCCCGGTTGATGTTCGTGCTGCACTACTGGGACACGCGATTTGCTAATCAGGCCAATCCTCTCGGCGCGATCTTTGACATTCGGGCCGGGGGCCTTGAGTTCTGGGGCGGACCGCTGCTGACTATTCCGGCGATCGTGATTTATGTCCGCTTTATCGCCAAGGCATCTACGCGGTGGTATCTGGACATGGCCGCGCCGTCTCTTGCGTGGGGGCTGGCTGTGACGCGTATCGGTTGCTTTTTGAATGGTTGCTGCTGGGGATCGGTGTGCGTGGATCATTCCGATCCTGCGCTCGAGCGCGCGGAGTATCCCTGGGCCGTGCAGTTTCCATATGGCAGTCCGGCGATGGCACAGCAGTTTCAGTTCGGGCAGCTTACGCTTCCCAAGGAGCTGATCTGGTCGATTGAGCGATCGGGCGAAGTTTCTCCGTTGCCTCAGGAGTTCATTGCGGAGGCCGTGGCCGACGATTCAAGAACGCGAAAGAGTCTCCAAGAGGCCCACGCCGAAGCATTGAAGGCCCTGAAAGCCGCTCACGACGCCGGCACCAATACGCCCGAGTACGCCGCCGCCCGAGCTCGCGAGGACGTGGCCCACAAGGCGGTGCTGGCCCACGCCAACACCAAGATCGGGGTGGTTGAGGGGCAATGTCAAAAGTACGGACTTACGCTGGCGGAACTGAACGAGTTGACCAGGAGTTTTCGTTCGAAACCCGTTCATCCCACACAGCTTTACGAGACGGTCTCCGCCGTCCTGATATGCTGGATTCTTTCGGTTCTCTTTTATTACCGAAGGCGGCATGGCATCGTCCTGCCCTGGTTTTTGATGCTCTACTCGGTTTCCCGCGTGCTCCACGAGTCGATCCGGCAGGACAATCCGCTTGATGTGGGGGGGGTCACCATCTCTCAGGCCATTAGTGCGGGGACTTTTCTGGCGGGGCTGCTCATGCTTGTGCTAATCTATAAGAGGATGCCCATGGTGAGCCCGCGCGTTGCCCCGTTCGTCTGGCCCGACGAGGAAGCCGCCACGAACAGCAAGTAATGCCGACCACCGGGGCGCCGCGCCGCGGACCTTGCACACGACTCACCGGCGAGCCTGCAATCGGGGGATTTGCGGAGCCTCATCATGCGGAATACCAGATTGCTCGCACTTGCAGCCGTCATACTCGGCGGACATGCGGCGCCGGTTTCGGGCCAGTCCGCGCAGCGAATGAGCTTCCGCAACAATCTGCTGCCCGGCCATCTCACGCGGCATTCGATCAAGCGGACGACGCGGCGCACGATCAAGAAGCCCGAATACGTCGAGACGCTGGTTTATTCTCAGCAGGCATGGCTTACTCAGTGCAACATCGACGAGTCGGTGCCCGGCAGCGTGATGGTCTATCAAATGACGGATGACCTTCCCGCGAAGGTTCGTAAGCTCTATCGCGACAAGAGGGAGATCAAGCCGACTCCGAGCGAGGCGCTGTTTAACTTGCCGCCCCCCAGTACGCGGCTTCAAAGCGCCACGCTCACGGCCCGAGATGCGCCGATTCAGGCGCCGCTCTCCGATCCGGTCAATCGCACGATCATGCAGATGGTCCTCGATTTCGCCCATTGGCCGGTCGAGAAGCTGGATGCCGGACATCGATGGGAGCGCGATCTGAAGCTCGACAACTTCGAGGGGACACAGACCTTCGAATTCGTCGATCTGGCGAAGATCAAGGATGACGTTCATGCGCGGTTGACGGTTTTTATTGAGGGTCGATTTACGGGGTCGCTGGAGCGCGACCATCAATTCGGCAAGGCGCAGATCATCATCCACTGGTCCCGTCCGGACCGCGTTCTACGGAAGCTTGACGCCAAGATTTCGTTTGCGCGCGAACACAATTCAGTGGCTGAGGAGTACGATGTCAGACTTACCAGCCGCCTTACCGACATGAGACTCCTGAACGAAGACGCCCAGGAGCTGATAAAAGTTCAGCTCACGACATTCGCCGGGGCCCTTGACGCGCTTCGTAAGAAGGACGCGATTCTGGCGGAGCGCATGTGCGCCGAATACCTGGGGCGATGGCCGGAGTCATTATGGCAGCCTGCGGTGGTCGAATTAAAGCGACAGGCGTCGCCTGTTCGGGCGGGAGATCGCCTTTCGACCAAGAGACTCAAGAAAGCGCTTGTGGAGACCTTTCTTGCCTGGGAGTCCGCCCGCAACAGCCGGGAGCACGATCTCGTCGAGAAGACCCAGGGCATTCTCAAGAAACTTGCCGCCGATTATCCCCAGAAGCTCGATCAACTTGCCCGAGACAAGAGCGACGTCGTACGGGCACATGCCGTCTTTGCGCTGGCATTGAGCGACCGCCCCGACGATCTTGTTCGCGTTCAAGGATTACTCAAAGACAAATCGAAGCGCGTCCGCGCGATGGCGCTCGCGGGCCTTGCGGCCGCCGGTCCCGCCGGCATCAGCACGGAGGCGCTGCTCAAGGCACTCGACGATGAGGAGCCCTCGGTGCGACGCCGCGCGTGTCAGGCAGTGGCCGCATGTGTGGCGCCGGAGCATTATTCGATTGTGTCGGCAGTGGAGAAGATTTCGCATCTCATGGTTTTCGACGAGTCAGAAGGTGTTCGAACCGAGGCCGTGCGAGCGCTCGGGGCGATCGGAGCTCCGGCGGATGTGGCTGCCCTTCGGAAGGCGCTAAAGCATGAACTCAGTCAGAATATCCGCCGGGAAATCGAGCGGGCGATCGAGCGGCTGCAAGCGCGCGAGTGAATTTGCGTCGGGAATCAAAACGCGTGTGCGCGATTGATTCGGTTACGTGATCTTCAGCTCAAGCGGGGCGGCGCCGCTCATCGACTTGATACTCACCTGTCCCGCCATATTGCGAACGAAGGATACGATGGCATCGCGCGTGGCCTGATCCGCTTTCTCGAAAGCGTCCGCGGGACTGCCTGAGTCGCCGCTGATCCGGACGTTTATGTTGATCGGTATTTCGCCGAGAAATGGAACGCCGATTCGGTCCGCGGCCTTCTTGGCGCCGCCTCTGCCGAAGATGTCGTATTCTTTGCCCGTGTCAGGCGCGCGGAAGTAGCTCATGTTCTCGACGATGCCGAGGATGTCGACGTTGAGTTGTTGGTACATCCTCAGGGCTTTGATCGCATCCAGGAGGGCTACTTCCTGCGGCGTGCAGACGACGACCGCACCGGTCATTGGAATCGACTGTGAGAGTGTCAGGGGTACGTCGCCTGTGCCGGGCGGTAAGTCGATGATCAGATAATCCAATTCGCCCCAATCGACCTGCTCCAGGAACTGTTTGATGACGCCGTGGACCATGGGGCCGCGCCATATTACTGCTCGCTCGGGCTCGACCATGAACCCCATCGACATGACCTTGATGCCGCAGGCGTCGAGAGGGAGGATTTTCTCATCGCGCACGCGCGGCTTCTCGAATTCGATCCCGAGCATCTTGGGTATTGAGGGGCCGTACACGTCGGCGTCCATCAGCCCGACCTTCGCGCCTTCACGGGCGAGACCGACAGCGGCGAGTACGGCAACGGTCGATTTGCCGACACCGCCTTTGCCGGCGCCGACCGCGATGACGTTTTTCACGCCCGGCAGGTGGGCGGCGAGCTTGGGGGTGGAGCGAACCTGAGCGCTCCACTCAATGTGTACCTTTGCCGCGCCGATCTGCTTGAGGGCCGCTTCGATGTCCTTTTGAATGTGGTCCTTCATCGGGCACGCCGGGGTCGTCAATTCGATGCCCAGCCGCACGGAGGACCCATCGACGGCGATACTCTTGACCATATTCAACGATACAAGGTCTTTGTGCAGTTCGGGGTCCTGGACTTGCCGAAGGGCTGTCGTGATGGTCTCTTGAGTCAGACTCATGGATGCTCACTCTCGTTCGTTGAGTATTCGGAAGGAATTCTCAAAGTATAGGGTGACAGAATCGCCAAGACAAAAAACGCGGTGTCGCGCGGGGGAGCCATCAACTCGCGTCGTTGGATGGCGACAGCAAACCGGCCTCGCGGGCGAGGGCCCTTAGTCGCTGGTAATGTTCCGCTCCCTCCTCCGCCAGCTCGTGAAAGAGCGACTTTAAGTGCGGAATCGGGATCAGCTTGCTGTGATGGCCGTAGAAGCCGGCCGTTTTTCGCTCTGTCTCCAGAATCATCTGCATTGCTTCGACCAGGTCGTGTTCCGAGCGAATCTCCAGAAGTCGCGGGCCGGTGACGACGGATTCCTTGTCTTCGGCGGTCAGTACGAAATCGGCGGCCGGGTACATGTCGGCCAGGAGCTTCTGCAATCGCTGCTTGTGCTCCTGCTCTTCGTCGGCCATGGCCGCGAATTCGACACGGAGTTTCTCGCTGGGTGCTTTTTCGGAGAGAACGAGATAGCGGTAGGCGGCCACCATTTCGCCGTATGCGCCGATCGCAAGCAGCTTGTCAGGTCCGCGGCCGACCGCCGCGTCAGGGGTGGGGGCATCGCTCATGCCGGCCATTCTCCGGTCGCGGTGATTGATTTGCAAACGGCCGTCGCGTTTTTGGGGGAGTATCTGGAAGAGGACCTCCGTTAGTGACATAAGAAGAGCGTTTCGGCCAGCCGGACGGCGACCCTGTACCGGTCCTGATCGCCGGAAAACGGTATGACCCGACCGGCGCGACTTGGGCGGAGAGTGCCAATGTCGCCCAGGATGACGGGACCGGGGCAGTGGATCGACGAAAGTACCATGAAATTCCAGCCGTATCTTGCATGGTCGTCGCGTTGTGATGGGTCGGTCTGGCGCTGAACTATCAATCAGCGTGGATTATGCGACGCAGTGATTTAGGCTTAAACTACCGGGGTAATGCCCGCCGGGCGAATGATTGCTCCGGCAGGCGACAGCGATTTTACCTTCCTTGGAAAGGGCATCCGATGCGTCCATTACTGAGACTGAGAGTCGTCATTGCTTCGCTTTGCATGTTCATGGGCGCGGGGATTCTGGAGGCGGGCGACGATCTGCCGCGCGACCCGAACAACGTCTATGGGAAGTTCGACAACGGGTTTTCTTACATTATCCGGGAGCATAAGAACCCGCCGGATCGCGCTGCGTTCTTTCTGCATGTCGGCACGGGTGCACTTAATGAGACGGATTCGCAGAACGGGTTGGCGCACTTCCTGGAGCACATGGCGTTCAACGGGTCGAAGCACTTCAAGCCGGGCGAGCTGATTCCATACATGAACAAGCTGGGTATGCGTTTCGGGGCGGACTCGAACGCGCACACCAATCACGAGGAGACGGTCTATAAGCTGTTCATGCCGGATGCGAAGCCAGAGACGGTCGAAAAGGCGATGACGATTTTCAGCGACTTCGCCGACGGGATTCTGCTCCTTGATGAGGAGATCAACAACGAGCGAAAGGTCATCCTCGAAGAGTCGCGAGCGTCGAAGAGCGCGATGGAACGCATTCAGAAGGAGTGGATGAAGAGCGTGTTCGCGGGGTCGCGCGTCGCGGTGCATGACGTGATCGGCGACGAGGAGCAGATCGCCGAGTTTCCTCGCGAGGAGTTCGTCGACTATTGGAACACCTGGTATCGGCCGGAGAACATGACCCTGATCGTGATCGGAGATATCAAGGCCGAAGAGATGGCAAGGACCGCGAAGAAGTACTTTGGTGAGTTCAAGGCCCGGGCAGCGCGGCGCGATCCGCCTGGCGCGGGGATCAAGCCGGCTAAAGAGGCGCGGGCCTTCGTGCTGACAGACCCCGAGCAGGTGATGTGCCAGGTGATGATGGCGGCCATCCAGCCGGCACGGACACCGATCAAGACCGTAGAAAACTATCGATTCAATGAGGTCGAGAACATCGGCACGTGGATCGTCGGTCGGCGGTTGCGGGAGATGGTGGATCGTGGCGAGGCCTCATTCCGGGGGTCCGGGCTTTTCGTCAGGGACATGTTTCATGAGGCGATTCTTCCGACGGCGATCGCATTCGGACAGCCGGAGGACTGGCAGAAGATGCTGGCGCAGGTTGTGACGGAGACAAATCGAGCGATCGAGCACGGATTTACCGACGCTGAATTGAAGTTGGCAAGGGAGGAGTTTCTGTCAAATGCGGAGCGCGCCGTCGAGCGAGAATCGACGCTGGATGCTTCGATGTTGATCAATCGCATCAGCCGGGCGATCGGCCAGATGGAGCCCATCCTTTCCGCCCAGCAGGAGCTGGAACTCAAGAAGGAGATTCTGGGCGACGTGACGGTCGACGAGATTCACAAGACGTTCGTGACGAACTTCAAGTCGGCGAGTTATGCCTACACACTGGCGATGCCGGAGAAGAAGGACGGCTTGGAAATTCCTTCGAAGAGCGATGTCCTCGCGGTTGCCTCGGAGGCATGGGCAAAGAAAACAAGCGAGCCCACGAAGGCGTCGCAGACCCCGCCGCTCCTCGCAGCCAAGCCTAAGGCCGGGAAGGTCGTATCATCAGAAACAGACGACGAATTGACTATTACGACTGCGACCCTCTCCAACGGCGTCATCGTACATCACCGGTTCATGGACTATGAGAAGGATAAGGTGCTAGTCAGCCTGGTCATGCCGGGCGGGAAGATCGAGGAGACAGCTGAGAATCATGGGGTGAGTGAGGTGGCCGAGATTGCATTCAATCATCCCGCTACCTCGCGACTCGACTCGACACAAATGCGCGACCTGATGACCGGTCGAAAGATTCGGCTTGACGGCAGTATTGATACTGATGCGCTCACGGTTTCGCTCAGCGGCTCACCCGCAGACCTGGGCTTCGGGTTGGAGCTGGCTTACGCGCTGTTGACAGATGGGAAGATCGAGCAGGCGGCATTCGATAACTGGAAGAAGCAGCGAATCCAGCAGTTGGAGATGATGAAGAAGATGCCCCAGGGGCAATTGCGGACGGCGATGGAGCAATCTGTGCTCGCGTCCGATCCCCGGCTGGTGGATCTGACGCCGGAGCAGATCGAAGAGCTGGCGCCTGATGCGGGCATGGCCTGGCTGCGTCACATCACCGACAAGGCGGCGATCGAAATGACGATCGTTGGTGATATCAAGCTGGACAAGGCGATGGAACTGGCGTGTGCTTATGTGGGCGCCTTGCCGGAGCGGTCCAGCGACTTTGCCGCGATGGATGGATTCAGGAAGCTCAACCGCGGCGACGGGCCCTATGAGAAGAAGGTTGAATTCGAGTCGGTAACGCCGAAGGCCATTGTGCTGGCGGGGTTCGTCGGCTGCGAAGAGCGCGACACGATGGATCGCCGAGCGCTGACTGTGGCGACGAGAATCCTCACGGATCGGTTTACCAAGCGGATTCGCGAGGAAGAGCAGTTGGTCTATGGCATCGGCTGTCAGAGCCAGCCGGCGCGCACGATTCCCGGGTTGGGGATGATCTTTGGGGCGGCGCCGACCGATCCGAAGAATGCGGAGAAACTGGCGGATACGGTTCTTGAGATGATGCGGGCATTTGCCGCGGATGGGCCGACGGATGAAGAAGTGGAGACTGCGAAGAAGCAGGTGATCATCGACCTGGACACCAGGATGAAGGAGCCGGATTTCTGGTTCGGCCAGATCAGGGAGATGGTGTATCGCAAGCACCCGCTTGAGGAGATGAAGCAGCTTTCCGAGGTGTTTAATACGTTTACGGCGAAGCAATTGAAGGCGGTCGCGGCGAAATACATGACCGACGATCGTGCGATTCGGCTGGTCGTCATTCCGAAGGCCGGCGATGACGATGCCGAGCAGGACGGGAAAAAGAAGGACTCCGTATCCATGAACGCGCGTTGATGAATCTTCGCGGCAGGAAGAGTTGCTATCGTGTCAGCATCCTCGTCATCGTGGGGTAAGCGCCCCCATCGGCTGCTGACGATGGGTGAGGCCTGGGAAGTCGTTCGCATCGGCGTTCTTGAAAGCGCCCGGCGCGGGCCCCACGGCGCGCCAAAGATTGGAACCGAGAGCGTTCCCATCGACGAGTGCATGGGTCGCATTCTGGCTCGTCCGGCCATCATGGACGACGACTATCCCGCTTTTGACAAGTCAATGATGGATGGGTTCGCGGTGCGGTCGGCGGACTGCGCCGCTCCCGGGTCGACGCTCAAGATTCGCGGGCTCATCGTTGCAGGACGATCGGCGGACACGCCGATCGGGCGCGGTGAGGCCATGCAGATCAACACCGGCGCGCCGATTCCGGCTGGGGCGGACGCCGTCGTTCGCATTGAGGATTGCGAAGTCGAATCAGATTGCGTGAGCTTGCGCGTAGCGGTCACGGCCGGGAAGAATATCTCGCGTCAGGGCAGCGATCGCCGCACGGGTGAAGTTGTTCTGACACCGCCTTTGCGAGTTGGAGCGGCGCAAATTGCCGCGGCCGCGACGGCCGGCGCAGCGACACTCGAAGTCGCCAAGCACGTTCAGGTTGCCCTCGTGTCGACGGGCGACGAACTCGTCAGAGCCGGGGAAGCGCGTCGTTTCGGACAAATCTACGATAGTAACGGGCCGATGCTATCGGCCATGATGCGCGAGCTTGGGGCATCTCCTCGGCCGCCAAGTTCCGCGCCGGATGAATCCGAGGCACTCATTGCCACCCTCCGGAATGCGATGGAATGCCCGATCGTGCTGACTGTGGGCGGGATGTCGATGGGCACGCACGACTTAGTACCGCAGGCGTTTGAGTCTCTCGGTGTGGAGTGGCGGTTTCACGGCGTGTCCATGCGGCCGGGCAAGCCGATGGCGTATGGCGTTGGGCCGGACGGCCAGCAGGTCTTCGGCCTGCCGGGCAATCCGGTAAGCGCATACGTGTGCGCGTGGCTGTTCGTGCGGATGGCGATTCGCGGCCAGCAAGGTTTTGAGCCGCTGCCGCCGAGGACGGTGCGGGTGACGCTTTCGGAGGATATCAAGCCGCATCACGATTCGCGACCGGCCTACGTTCCGGCGAAAATGTGGAGCGACGAGACAAGGGGCCTGCTCGTTGTGCGGACGAAGTGGTCGGGTTCGAGCGATCCATTCGGGCTTTCGGAAGCGAATGCACTTTTGTACTTTCCGAATCCCGACAAGGCGACACCGGCGGGCACTGGTGTGGAAGTGATTCCGACGACGTGGGGCTTCGATTAGGCCTCTGGCAAGGGAAGGTTCGGACTGGTCGTGCCTGGAGTGGGTTCATCGGACGGAGGCGCTTCAAAGCCGAGCCATGGCACGATAAGGCCGGGCAAGGCCCAGAAAATCTGGACGATTCGGAACGACAGCGTGAGGGCGAGCATCTGCGAGGCCGTCGCCCATCCTCCGACGACAAGAACGCGATAGAAAACCGCTTCCATCAGGCCGAATCCCTGCACGCTGATGGGTACGGCGGAGAACAACTGACCCACCACGGTGGAAAGCAGGCAGGCGATATAGAAATCGCGAACTGACTCGTCTGCCCTCGGGTGAATGTCAAACCCACGGGCGAGTAAATAGATCACCGTTACGCCGAGGAAGTGGCTGGCGAAGGTGACGACGAGAGCGTTCATTGCCCGAACGGGGTGATGACGAAATTGGTAGGCGGTCTCGTCGATGCGGCGAATCTTGTCGCCGAAAGGAAGTTTGGCGAGCAGTTTCTCGAATCTCAACAAATCGCGGACACGGCGCGAGAAAAACAGCAGGCATCCAACGAAGAAGGCGAGCATCAGGTACGAGACCCATGCTCCGTACTCGCCGAGCAATTCCTCTTTTCGGGCCACCAGTAGCGCGCCTACGGAGAGAATCAGGAAGCTGATCATGCCGATGGCGCGATCGAGAATGATGATGGTGACGGCCTCGACCCGCTTCGTGGTTCGCTTGGCTACGTGATAGGCCTTGTAGACATCTCCACCGGTGGTGCCGGGCATGGCGAAATTGAAGAAGTTGCCCGCGTAGGTGAGCAGGACGGCGTCGCGAAACTTGATGCTTATCTGCTGCATGGCGAGGAGGTACCGCAGTCGCCAGGCGAGAATGCATGGGATCGGCGCCATGGTGGCGATGGCCCAGCCGGTCCACGACCAGTTTGCCGAGCGGATGATGTAGAAAAGGCCACGCTCGATCGGGCGCTGGCCGGGTTTTAGCGATTCCTGGGCAGCAAGACCATCGGCGGAGATTGTCTGAGTCTGACCGGTGGCGGCGTCGAGAATGACGAGCGTATCGCCGGCTTCTGAGATGATGCGTTGTTTAAGCTTCGGAGACTCAGCAAGTCGCGCGTAGTCGCGAAACGTTACCTTGCCGGAGAGGTACCATAGCGCGCCCGCACAAACGGCGAGCTTGATGAGGCGGAGCGCCCATTTCCTTGCCGTAGAATTCATGAGACCTCTTGTACGGTTTAGCCAGTTTTAAGGAGTCGAAAACCCGGAAAACAAAGTGTTTCCGCAAGGTCGATGCGGTTTTTGGCATGTAAGATAGCGCACAATTGCCTGTGAACCATCGAATTCCTTAGGTTTTTCATACTCGTGGTTCCGAAAATTGGCTAAACCCTACCTCTTGTAACATCCGTGTTTTCTTGTGCCCGTCGCGCCTGCTGCCTGCATGGGTCGGCACGAATGGGAGCCGCTCGTCTCGGAGCGTAGCGATGCTTCGGCGGAGACGCAATCGGCTTGACCCATAGCGCGCACCGGCGGAAGATCAGTCCGTCGTCGGGCTCATGAAGAACCGCCGCCTGGGAAACGGCCAAACGAGGACTCTTATTCTGAATTCGCAAGCCGATTCGTCGAATGGGTCATCATCGAAAGCGACGGCGTCCGAATCGCGCGGCGCTCTATCGGCCGAGTCGGCGCGCCATTCAGCCGAGGGCTCATTATCCGTCACTTTACCGCGAGACTGGATCGAATCGACGATTGTCACGCTCATCTGCGGGGCGATCATGTTGTGGATGACGCTGCCCGCGTTTGACAGTTATTTTCTGGGCGAGGACTTCATTTACCTCGGCCAGTATCGGGCGGCGGACGACAGCTTCTGGGGCGGCGTGTGGAGGGCGACGGATAACATCTTCTTCCGGCCCGTCTTCAGCGCGGTCAATCTTCTGTGGATGAAGGTCCTCCCGCTAGACCCGTGGGTGCATCACGTACGAAACTATGCCGGCTCGGTCATCGTCGTCCTGCTGCTGCATCGCGTTCTGCTCCGATTGACAACATCCCGGTATGCCCGATCGGCCGGGGTTGTACTCTTCGCCGTCTCAAAGATTCACCTGACGAATATCGGCTACATCAACTGCAATGACTCGGTGATGAGTCTGATGCTCTTGCTTGCCGCGGCGATGAGTTGGCTGAGATACGTGGAATCGCATCGGCGACGCGATTACGTCCTGGCGATCTTTCTTTCCGGGTCGGCGATTTTCACGAAGGATTATGGACTGGTGGTTGTCTCGGTCGTCGGAACGATCATCTTCTTTCATGTGATCGCGCCCGGCCAATGGCGAAGCAGCGGCGGACGGTGGGCGCTCAGACTTGTTCCGCTCATTGTGCTCGTCGGCATCTACCTGACGATGCGCTCGACGATCGTGAGCGCGATGCCATCGACCAGCGCCGTCTATTCACCGATGTTGCTCTGGAACCAGACACTGCGCAAGACGACGGTCTTCGTCTCGGCGCTTGCCAATCTCTCAGTGGACACGTTTCCGGATGACTTCGCGACGACCGCCGCGCGGGGCATCAGCACATGGTTTGTCGAGCGGTATCCGCGGATGGGGTGGACGGCCGAAGTCATGGAGTGGCGGCAGTTTGCGGTGTTCATCGTGCTGTCGGCTCTGACACTCATTGCGGGGCGTCGCGCGAAATGGCGGCTGTTTGTCGGTGCGGTTTGGATCGCGGCGTACTTTTGTCCGACGCTGCTGACGAGAAACCTGCAGATGTACTACATGTATGAGCCGTTGGCGGGCGCGGCGGTGCTTCTGGCGATCAGCCTCGATCGCACGGGTTGGCTGGTGCGATTGCTTTGGGCGCCTGCGCTGATTTTGATCATGCTCAACGGGAATCTGAGCAATCAGAATTCAAACTATCATTGGCAATTTGCCGCGCGCGGAACTCGGCAGATCGAGCGGTCGGTGATCGAAGCATTTCGGGATCATCCGCTGGAGTCGATGACTTTTCTGGCCGCTAATCCCGAGCATTGGCGGTGGGCACTGGCGGCGGGCGGCATCGGGCCGATGGTGCCGGAACTATTGCACCATCCCGAACTCGCCGTGCGCTTCGTCGGGTACGAATCCGTGGCCTCGCTTCAAGGAAAGGTGAATGACCGAAATGTCGTGATTGACATCGACAACGGCATGGCCAGATATGATCCCGCCGACAAGCCGCCGCCGCCTCAACTCGTAGCGCTGGAGCCGGACTTTGTCCTCGTCGGCGTGGGCTGTAACGTGCAGGCGAGCGGTGACTCTGCCATTGCCATTCGGGCCGAGCACGCCGCGCCGGACACGGTGCTTGTGTTGGGCGATCGGCGGCTGGTGACGACGCGAGCGAGCGAGACCTATCTCACGGCGCTCGTGCCCGTGGAGCTGGTCAGTTCGCCGGGCGTCCATTCCGCCTACCTTTCAAGCTGGACTGGTGAGTCCGACAGGCTTGAGTGGGTTGTGGGAACCGCGGAGGGGCGGGTTCAGCGCGAGTCGGAGCGAGTTCAGCCTGTCGATAGGCCTCTACGGCTTGTTCGCCTGCATCCGGCGCAAACACAGGCGGGCGTGGGATTCAACATTCAGTCCGACGGCGGATCGGCGATCGGTATCGAGTGCGAGAACGCCCTCGCGGGAACGGTGATCATTTTTGATGGCAAGCCGTTGCCGACTTCGTACGGCGGAGAGGCCATGCTGTCTGCGGTCATTCCGCCGTCGATGTTGGCGCGATCGGGCGAGTACCGCGTGCTGTTACGATACGGCCGATCTGAGTCAAACGAGTTGAGCTTTTCGATCAGTGGCGCGAACCGACCGTGACCGAAACCAATAATGACCTATCGCGGCGAGCCTTTTGGGCCCTGGCGGTCTCGCTTATCGCGTTCTATCTGTTCATCTGGCTCATCAACTTTCGATACGTATACGGCTGGGTGATGGATGATCGCCTGGTCTATGACAAAGCGTGCAAAACAGCGACCGACTTGCTGGCCCCTTTTAGGGCGGATGACCGTAATGCGCTACACTTCTACTTCTATCTGATTTCGCTGCTGCCGGTCGCCCTGCCGATTGAGCTTGATTCATTCGCCATTCCGCTATTCGGGAATCAGACCGGCCACTTTCGCTTCCTGCTGCTCTACTCCGTCTTCCTCCACGCATTGCTGCTGCTGTTCTGGACGTCCTTCGCCAGCAAGCTCTGTCGCAATCGCGCTGCGGCCCTAGGCTCCCTTGTCCTGCTGGTTGCGTCTCCTTCGTTGTTCCTGTGGACGCCCCAGCCCGACTCGCGGTACCTCGGTCTTTTGGCGGGGCTTCCCGGCGCATGGCTGATGATATCGAGTGCTCCGGACGGCCGTGGAAGCGGTCGGCGTCAGTTTTGCGCCGGTTTGCTCTGCTCCGTTGCCTTGTCGATTCACTACACCTCCGCATATTTGTTGGGACCGATTGCAGTCTGCCATTGGCTGGGTGCGTTGATAAAGAAGTACGGTCGCCGCTCGGCGATTCGTGAATTCGCGTTGTTCGCCCTCGCTTTGTTGATTCCCATCATCGGTGTCGAACTAGTCAGTCATTTCGCGGCGGGGCTGCCCTGGGACAAGGGGCCGGCGATGTTCGCCGTCCATTCTGGAGCGCAGCACACGTCCAGGTTTTCTTTGCAACAAAATCTCGAAATCTGGCTGCGGTCGGCCATGAGCCAAATGGGGCCGCTGCTGCTTGTTCTCATCGTGGCGGGCTGGACGATTCAAGTCGTGCAGGTCATCCGCGGGTCAATCAGCCCGGCCCGGCGGACTGTCGCGTTGGCAATCCCCCTGGCGGTAGTGCTACTGCTTGTGTCGGGAAAGATGCCGTTCTTTCGAATGACAACTGTATTGCAGCCGTTTCTGTTCCTGTCCGCGTCCTCGGCGATTCTGACAATCGTCCACATCGCGTTCGTGAGACGAATGTCTCAAATGGCATGGGCGGTCGCGCTTGTTCTCGCAGTGGGCAGTCATGAAGCCAGACAAGCGGCTTCGGTTTATCAAGGACACCTTGGCCTGGGCAGGGCGTTGCAGTTCGCTCATGAACATCGCGCGTCTCAACAGGTGAAATGGCTATCGGTCGCATGGTACGGCGGCACTTACGGCCTCTTCAATCCGCCTGACTTTCGAGATGCGGCCCCGGATTCAGTTCTGGTTACCTACTTTCCCGCGGGCTTTGTCTGGGGCCGACCGGCGAGCGCCGCGAGACTGAGGGAGCTGAATCCGCAGGCGGCGTTTCCAACGCTTTGGAGCACAGATGCAGTGTATGCCGAGGTCTCTCCGTATTGGCCGAATAACGACTGGCGGAACGACTCGCTGATGAACAAGGCGTGCGTATTTAACATCTCCGAATTCGTTGTCGTCGACGGGCAACCACTCGAAATTGCCTCGCTGGAGACGGACTCGGAAGCATCGACCCAGTGTGAGGCCGCGAACGTATTCGACGATGGGGGATCGCCCGACGGCCATACGTCATGGAAATCGGCGTCCTCGCTGGAGAATCACTACTTTGAAATCCGATTCGCATCACGCCCCCAACTTGATCGAGTGCGGATCATCTCTCCGTCGATGGATGCCGACGCGGTCACTTCGAAGATTGATACCCTTGAGATTCTCGTTAGCGACGGCGCCGGACCACTGGTATCCATCTGGCAAGGAGACAAACTGAGCAACCTGCCGGTCGTCGAAGCATCGTGGAAGAAACGGCCGATCCAACGAATGAGGCTCGTCGTCCGCCGTCAGACCGTCGATGAGTGGACGTCGATACCCATGGCTGAAATCGAGGAGATCGTCTTTCCCGGGTACCGACCGGTGGGGCCGAGGCCCCGGCGCGCATTCGCACCGCTCAATCTGACCGACGTGTGTTGGGGTCATGATGGGGTGCTTTCCACGGCCTCAGGCCATGGGGCGCACGTTGTGATGTGCCTCAATGGCAAAGAGGTCTCTACACGCCGGACTGACTACCCCGACCAACTCGAAGGAGTCGGGGATCGCCGACAATTTGAGGCGCCTGCCGAGATCGTGGTTCGCCTGATAGATGACTTCCGAGAGTCCGGCTTGCTTTCGCTTCGGGCCAGGATTCCTCGCCTCGTGGCGGTTCACCCAAACGAAACGAAGGCCGGCCAGGCGTTTAACGTGCAACCAGACGGAACGTTTGCCCTGTCGATAGACTGTGCCGAAGTCGTTCGCGGAACTCGCGTGGTGTTTGCCGGACATTCTCTGAAGACGGCCTTTGGAAACGACCACTGGGTCACGGCGAATCTGCCGCCGGATCAGGCTCTTTGCCCCGGCTCCTATTCAATCTGGCTGGAAAACCCCTGCGGACGGTCCAACTCGCTTGAATTCGTCGTTCGGCCGTAGAGAATCCGACGAATGCCGGCGGCGGATGAACATACGTGCTCAATGACGATGCCGTTTGCACGACCATGTCCGCATGAGAGCGAGGCGCCTGTCACTTCAACTCCCTCGAACGACGACTTGTCGCGCCGGTGTTACTCAATCGCCGCGGTGACCGTATGCGCTGTCTATCTTTTGATATGGCTTCTCAATTTTGATGACGTTTATGGCTGGGTGATGGATGACCGTGTCCTGTTCATCAAGGGCATGGATACGGTTCGGGATTGGAAGGGGGCGTTCAGCTACTACAACGCGCTGCAGCCGTATTTTTATCTTGTCTCCTATCTGCCGCTCAAGCTGGGGATCAGCCTTTCCTCGCATCCGCTGCCGACCTTTGGTGAACAGACGGGCGCGTTTCGATTCCTGCTAATGTGGACTACGATTCTGCATGGGCTGATCCTGCTGGTCTGGGCGTGGTTCGCGGCGGCATTGATTCGCCATCGAACGGTGGCACTGATTTCGCTTCTTCTATTGGCGGCGTCGCCGACCTTTATCCTGTGGACGCCTCAGCCGGAATCGAGAATCCTCGGGCTGCCCTTAGCGCTGGTCGCGTTTTGGCTGTTGATGCGTGATGAGACGGATGCAACTTCGCGGCGATTCTCCGTCGCAGCGCGTCTTTTTGCGGCAGGCTCGCTCCTTTGGCTGGCGCAAAACGTTCATTACACGGCTTTTTACCTCGTTGGCCCGGTCTGCTTTTTATATTGGGTATTCAGGCTATGGCGTGAGTGGCGGCTTCGCGCGTTCTGGCGCGGGGTCGTCATATTCGGCGTCGGGTGCGTGTGGCTGCAAATCGTGCTCGAACTGGTGAGCCACTTTGCAGTCGGAATCCTCTGGGAGAAGGGGCCCTTCGCCACGCTCATTGAGCTGCGCAAGCTACACGGGGCTCACTGGGGAACGCTTGGTAGCCTCGGCCAGTGGGGAGACTCATTTGTCAGTCAGTTCGGCGTACCGCTCATCCTTGCCTGCGCGGCCGGTTGGTTTGTCAGCCTGGGCTTTACGCAGGCGGCGATGGCCGATCGTCCCGCGACACGATTTGCCTTTGTCGGCGGTATCCCGCTGAGTCTGCTATATGTCACCACGCTTACAAAGAGCATGGCGTTCTTCCGGCAGAGCTCGGTTCTGCAACCATTCCTGTTTCTCATTGCCGCGATGGCCGTTGTGGGGATCGCCCGATCCATCGTTCGGCGAACCAGCATTCGCCCTGCGATCGTCTCGGTCGGGGTTATTCTTGTCGGCTGGATCCCGTTCGCCCAGGCGAGGCAGGTCTTCGAAGCGCATCTGAGCCTCGGCCGAACGCTTGCCTGGGTGGATCACAACAAAGGCGATCGTCAGGTGGAGTGGCTCCCGATTGCCTGGTTTCCGAGTTCTCCCGCCGTTGCTTCGATGGACGAACTGCGGCGGCTGCCGCCGGAGACGTGGATCATCTCTTACTACCCGTGGAGTTTTGATCGGGACTATCCCAGCTTTCAGGCGTACGTTCAGCAGATCGATCCGGTCTTCCGCCTGCCTTCCCTTTACGCGACGGACACGATGTGGGCTGAACTGAAGGCGTTTGCATACAACGATTTTCGCGGCAGCCCGTTGATGGCCGACGTCCGCGTATTGGAGATGGCTTCTATCCTCAAGGCGATGGACGGAGTTCCGCTTTCCGTAACTTCGGTTACATCGGATAGCGTTGACTGCGATGTTGCCGAGCCGGCCAATGTCTTCGATCATGATGCCTCGCCCGACGGCGCGACGGCGTGGAAGTCAGATTCGTCACCGGGCGACCATTGGCTGCGATTCGACCTGGCTCAACCGGCGGAATTGGCGTGGATACAGATTGTTCTGCCGCCGACGGACAGATCGAACTCGCGGATTGTCGAGATGAGGATTGACGGCGTCGACGCATCCGGAAAATCGCAATGCCTTTGGACGGGCAATCGTCTCGATCGGTTTGCCGTTATCGATGCCAAATGGCCGCGGGAGAGGCTGTCGTCTCTGAAAGTCACGATTCACCGGCAGCGTGTGCCGTTCATGGAAACACAGCAGGCGACCATCGAGGAGATTGTCCTTCCCGGGTACCGGGTGATTGGTTCCGCGCCGCAGCGGACGTTTGCAGTGCCGTCAAAGCCGGATTCCCCGCCTGTTGACCCTCCGATTCTGAAAAGCGTCAGCCCCGCATCGACTCCATCGGGCGTCTCGTTCAATGTTCAGCCTGATGGATCGTCGGCGATCTCGATCGAGTGTGAGCGGGCGATTCCGGGTACTGAGGTGATCTTTGACGGGGTGCTGATTCCGGCGTTTCTGGGCTCTGATCGCTGGATGACGGCGAACGTGCCGGCACGGTTCCTGACGAAGGTCGGTGTGCATACAATTTGGCTGCGTAACGCTCAAGGCGAAACAGATTCGATCGTGTTTACGGTCATGGAAAAGGGCGGCGAGCCCGCCAGGAAATGAAAGCACAAGGAAATCTTTATTATGTCCTTCGCGGCAACCTATCTCGAAGAGGCCGGGAACATTATCAAGCAGCTGGACGCGGCGCAGATTGAGGTGATGGCCCAGAAGCTGGCCTCGCTGCGCGAGCTTCGTGGACGACTCTTCTTCCTCGGCGTCGGCGGCGGGGCGGGTCACGCGAGTCACGCGGTGAATGACTTTCGCAAGCTGGCGGGTTTTGAGTGCTATGCCCCGACGGACAACGTGTCGGAACTCACCGCAAGGATCAACGACGAAGGCTGGGATGGTTCTTTCGCGGCGTGGCTTAAGGGGAGCCGGCTGTGCGACCGGGACGGACTGTTTGTATTTTCAGTCGGTGGAGGGCACCAGCAAAAACAGATCAGCGTCAATCTTGTTCGGGCGCTGGAGTATGCCAAGCAAGTCGGCGCCAGGGTTTTCGGCGTGGTCGGCCGCGACGGCGGGTATACGGCGAAGGTCGCGGATTCGTGCGTGATCGTGCCGACGATCAGTGAACAGCGCGTCACGCCGCACACTGAAGCGTTTCAGGCTGTGGTTTGGCACCTGCTCGTGTCGCATCCTGCCTTGCAGGTCAATGCGACCAAGTGGGAATCTGTTTTCTAAGACAACTGGTCAGGGAGTTGGGGTCGATTCAAGCGGTCTTTCTCGATTACTTGTGGGCTTGACGCCGCCTGAAGTGTCATCCGGGTTGTCACCAGAGCGTGGTTCGCCGGCAACGGCCTTCGGCTTGGGGCGATCCTCGGGCTTCAAGTGGCTGTATTCCTCGTCAGTAAGCTGTTCAATGCGCGTGGCGGAGAAGCGAGCATTTGACTGGTTGTTCGCCTCGTTCAGCTCCATGACCTGGTGATACATCTCGATCGCCTTCGCCCGATCATGTCGGCGAAAGTCGTAGACGACCGCGCACTGAAACCTCGCGGGATGCGGCGTATCGGCGTCGAGGGCGGCGGCCCACTGGTAGTACCGTACGGACAGTTCATCATCCGGGTCTTCCTCGCGGAGGTACTCTTTGTAAATCTCCCCGCAATAGAAGGCGGCGTCGTCGACCTTGTCCGAACGAGGATGCTCCTTCAGGATTCGCTTGAACATCACCAAGGCGTTTCGAGCCTTTTCCTTGTTGGCCTCCAACGCGCCTGCGAGCGGAACGAGGGCGACTTGCTTGTAAATTCCCAATGCCTCGTCATAGAGGCGGTCGGCCTCCTGAATTGACTCGACGGGAGAGACGTCCACGCGATGCTCGGCCGGCGCGGCTGACAAGAACGGGTAGTTGAGCACTTCATCGAGCTGCCACGAGAGGCGCCGGCACCAGTTTGCCTTGACGCTGTCGCCGGCGGCGAGATAGGCCGACTGAAGCGACTTGACCTGGGCAATGAATTCCTGGCGAGTCGCCATCATGTCTTCGACCATGTCGGCGAAGTTCGCTGTTTGGCCGGACACGCTGCGCGTCGGTTCCGCATCTTCGGCCGGCGGTTTGACATCCGCGACGGAGTAGTCGTGCGTTCGGTTCCACCCTTCACAGCCGGCGAGCAAGCCGACCAGGGCCACGAGTGAGCAGACGAAGCCAGTGTGTGAAATTTTCGTGATTTTCATGGGAGCTATCCTTGGGCTCATGTCGCGGCTCGGCCGCGCGGTCCGTCCAGAGGGCGTTTCATCCTGAAACCGGCCCGTATTTCAACGATTTCTTGGGTATCGGTCAAGTTCGGCTGGCGATGATCAGGCGTTGGCGCCGTTGGTTTTTACCACTGCGCCTCCTCAAAAACACCGCGCCGGGTGGCGGGCTTTTGGGGCAGGGATTTCGACAATTGAGAAGCCAGCGCCAGGTCGCCCTTGGTTGTGATTTTGATGTTTCGCGGGTCGCCGTCGAGGACGTAGACCGGGTGGCCCGCGGCGGCAACGAGTTGGGCGTCGTCCGTAAGCGGCACGGAATCGGGCAGTTGCAGCGTGCCCGACGCCAGCGCGTCGTAGGACTGTTGGATAATGTCCCGACGGAAAATCTGCGGCGTCTGGGCCATGAAGAGGCCGTCGCGAGCGACGGTTTCGGTTATGACCCCTTCCGGACTCACGCGTTTGAGGGTCGATGTGACCGGGCAGGCGGGAATGGCCGCGCCGTGCTTGAGGGCGGCGTGGTATATCTGATCGATCCAGTCTGCGGCCACGCAAACCCGAACGGCGTCGTGAACGCAGACCAGCTTGGCCTCATCTGAGACGGCGGTAAGGCCTTTGGCGACCGATTCGTGTCGTTCCTTGCCGCCCTCAACCAGCTTGACGCCCATGAAGCCGATATTGGGGCCGAACTTGGACTTCATCTGGTCGATGTCCGAGGGTGAAACGACGAGGATGGTCTGGCACACATCTTCGCGGTTGACGAAGAGTTGGAGCGCCATGAGGAAGACGGGTTGATCGCCGATCTTGGCGAAGATCTTATTCTCGCCGCCTCCGAAACGTTCTCCGCTGCCTGCCGCGACGACGATGACACTCATCTTTTCCATGTCTGGCTCCTGATCATTCCCTGGTCATTCTATGTACGAGGGATTCCGTCCGCAGGCAAGGACCAAGTATCGTCCGTGTGCGCTGATGAATCGCTGTTGACGGGCATGGCAGGGAATTCGGAAGACAACCTGATCGCTTTAATGACCAGCGTTCGGGCGCGGAGGCCTTTTACTGGTCTACCGCGACAACGGGGGGCTGGAGCTCCTGAACGATCATTCGTATCTGATTCGCGCTTATCTGAGTTATGACGAACAGCCGTGAATTCCAGACAAACAACCGAAGCGGCGTGCCGGTCAGTAGCTGCGTCGACGCAATGCTGAAGTCCGGATTGAGAAACACGAGCTCCGTCTGAGAAGAGGCCGACCGAATCAGTATCGGTTGCTCGTCGTTGAACCGCATATCCACATAAGAAGTTCCGAGGCCGCCAGCGATTGTCAGATCATTGGTGCTGAAGATCACGCCACTGGCGACGCTGATTCGCGAGTGGTCGGGGAACAGCCGGAGAGGATGGGTAAATGTGTAACCTCCGTGATAGGGTGAGTCGGTCTGCGAGCCCAAAGTTCCGGCCGCCTGGTTCACTGTCTGATAGAGGATGTCATTGGGCGACGTTCCATCGCGGAAGTGGAAGAGTCGGCCCAGGATGGCCGAGTAGGCGAAACCATTGGAGGTATAGGTCCATTCGGCCCAATAGGTGCGGGCACCAGTCAGACGGCTGTAGAGCGATCGGGTAGCCCAGGCGCCCGTCGGGTCTTGGGTATAGACATAGTTGCCCACGACGGCCATCCGTGTAACGCTCGCGGGATTGTTGGCGAACAGCGTCCGATCCCCGGTAGTCGTGTCGATGACGTCCATCCGTCCGCCATCGTGAGCGGTGTAGATTTGATTGCCCTCGGGGGCAACGGCGAAGCACCGTACCGCATCGGCGGTAACGAACGAAGGCTGCCATCGCGTCTGATTCATGTCGTACCGGCGCACTTTGCGGCTGACGGTGTCGAGGAAGGAAATGATGCCGTTCGAATCCAAATCAGCGTCAACGAATGTGAAGAGCGTGGGATCAGAAACGGCGATGCTCACCGTGTCACTTACCTGGTTATTTAGATTCGTTACCGTCAGCCGATAAATGTACGTCCCGGCGGTTGTAGTCGTGACGGTTGAAATAGGGCTTGCAGAATCGTGGATCGTGGACGAGGGACCGAAGATCTGTTCCCACGAATAGGATTGGATTTGGCCATCCTCGCTCGAGGAAGCCGATCCGTCGAGCGTAACCACATAATCGAGAAACGTCGATTGATCGGTACCGGCATCGCAAGTCAGACCAATTCGGCCTAGCACCTGATTGACAACGAAGGCGTAATGCACGCTTCCACCGTGCGGGTCGGAGATCGTTGCTCGGACTTCGGTGGTGCCTGTTTCGGCTCCGCCGGTCCACCGCGCGCGCTGAACCGAATAGATGCCCTCTGCGCTCTGTTCCGTAGAAAGGATCGAACCCCAGTCCGTCGTCCACGCGGCGGAGAGGTTCTCGCCTTCAGGATCGAGCGCGTAGAGGGTGGCGATAACGACATCGCCGTAGTTGACGTCTCTTTCCGTCAATAGCGCCGCGGCAATTGCGGGGGGCTGGTTGCCGATTGGAAGATCGATCACCTGCAGTGACGAAGTATCTACTGAAAACTGAACCGAAGTCGATGCGCCCCGAGCGTCGGAAACCGTAAGTTGCAGGAGGATAATCCCGATGTCCGCATAGTAACTCAGAGGATTCGTATATCCCAGCGTCCTAGATCCTTGACGCCAGACATATTGGAGTTCGTTGACAGGCTGATCGTCGCTCGCAAAGGCGTGAATGATGATCGAGTTAGTGTTTGCGAAATATCCAACGTCAATCCCGAGAATCACGGGAGCAAAATTAACCGTAATGTCACCTGATCCTCCGCCCGCCTGGGGCGGCGGAAGGGCCATCACGGTTACGGTGGTTTCCGCACGGGCCACTAGGCCGACTGAATCCTCAACGACAATGGAAAACGTTACGATCCCGGGCTGAGACGGCGCCGTAAACATGGTCGACAGAGTCCCAGTCCCGCCCGCCAAGACAATGTCTCCGCCAGGATTGTCAAAAACACCAGAGTCTGCATTGAGCTGATACGCCACCGTCGAGTCATCTGCGTCGGACACATCAAACTCAATTGGGAAGATGCTACCGATAGTCACTGGCAGGATCGGCTTGCGTATTACGTTGATGCGCGGTGCGGCTCCAACGACCTGACCGTTCACCACGGGAAGCAGGTCAATTGCGATTTCATCCATCGAATCCGGAGTCAGGATGACATTAGCCGTCGCGCCCGCGAAAATCCGAGAATCCCCTGAATCATAGGCATTTGACTGAAATGTGATCGGGACATCCGACGGAAGGTTCTCTATGACGATTCCGAAAGATGTCGGGCCCAGCCGGGCCATTAGCACTTCGGGCGTTTCGCTGCCACTCCATGTTGCCTGCAATCGAACCAACTCAACATCGGCGGGATCCGCGGTGAGCTTTGCAGTTGACTTGGGAATGGTCGCCGTGACTCTTATGCTCGAGGTTCCGAGCCTCACCAGGCTTGTCGCGGGCCCATCACAGCTCAGAGCCAAGGAGAACGTACTGGCAATAAAGAGGAGAGATTTAATTCGCGTCATTGTTGCTGCTCCTACTGACGATCGCTTGGCAGCGATATTGGCCCGTCAGCGCCCAACCCTCGTGCAAGACCCAATCATGGAATCATCTCTAGGCATCGGACAAACTGGCCCGTGACCCTTTGGTTGTCCTCTATGTTACACCCCTTCAACGAAAAAAACTATCCGATAGACGCCGGAATGTTTATGAACCAGGGCCTCCTACGGACAACCGCGTCACGGTAGCAGCACGAAGCGGCAGGTATTTTGCGGGCAATTCCTCCCCAATCTCGACGTCCTTTGCCACGTCGCGATTCAACACCGGTTGGATGTCTGTACGTTTACCAAATGCCCAGGGTTCTCAGGCTGGCCCCACCAGTTGGCGGCTCGCCGTGGCCAGACAGCCGCGGCGATCTGCCTGAATTTCAATCACTCGGTGATCGACCACACCTACGGGTATCATTAATGAGATGAACGCCGAATCAAAGGGTGAAGATCGATTGACTGGGTGGATTCGGTCGCGATGGCCGGACGGCGGGGCGGACCTGCCCATTGGCATCGGCGACGACATGGCGATGATCCGTGGGGGAACGGGGGGGATTCTCGTTACCAGTGACATGCTGATGGACGGCGTGGATTTCGACGCCGCGGTCCATGCGCCGGATCGAATCGGGCGAAAGGCGTTGGCCGCAAGCCTGTCAGATTGCGCGGCCATGGCGGTACGACCGAGATGGGCGATGGTGAGCGTGGCCCTTCCTAATGCCTGGACGATGACGCAGGCCCGGGAGCTATACGAAGGGATCGATCGGCTCGCGCGGCAGTACGATGTGACGCTGATTGGCGGGGACACGAATAGTTGGGACAAGCCGCTGGTGATCGATGTGACGGTCATCGCTGAACCGTGGGAGGTTCAAGGCTCTGCGTCGGCTTCGCGAATTGAGCCGGTGCGACGATCAGGCATGTTGCCGGGGGACTTGTTGGTCGTGAGTGGAAAGCTCGGCGGGAGCATCCTGGGGCGCCATCTTGATTTTGAGCCACGAGTTCTGGAGGCAAGACTTCTCGCGGAGAAGCTTGGGCCGGCGCTCCACGCCATGATGGACCTTTCGGACGGTTTTTCCACGGATGCCCATCGACTGGCCGATGCCTCGGGGTGCGGCATTGTATGTCTGCCGCAGGTTGTTGAGAGTCTGGCGTCGGAGGCGGCCAATGAGTTGGCGAAAAAAGATGGGCGGACGGTCCTCGACCATGTTCTGAATGACGGCGAAGATTTTGAGCTGCTATGCGCGGTTGATCCGGCAGCCTGGTCTGCGTGGTCGGAAACCGTAGATCATGCCGAGGCCGGGGCGAATGCCGGATTCCGAATGATCGGGTCGGCGGAGTCCGGTTGCGGCGTCTGTTTCTTGAACGCCGATGGATCGAGGACGCCGATTGAACCACGAGGCTGGCAACATTTTACGGATCACGCATGACCACCACTCTTGAGATCATGTCCGGCGGCCCGGAGGAGACGATTGAAATCGGCCGAACGATCGGCGACGTGCTGGCGGCCGGCGATGTCGTTGCTCTGACGGGCGGGCTTGGAGCTGGAAAGACACAATTGACGAAGGGTTTGGCGCTGGGGCTGGGTGTTTCGGACGCGCGCCTTGTGAGCAGCCCGACGTTCGTGTTGATCAATGAGTACACGGGACGCCATGCGGTCAACCACATAGATGCCTATCGCCTCGGCAGCCCAACTGAGTTTGATGCGTTGGGTTTTGAGGAGATGGCGGACGGGGGCGTGGTGATCGTCGAGTGGGCAGATCGAGTTGCCGATGCGATGCCTGCTCATGCGATTTGGATCGCGATTGAAATAGAGGGCGAGACTGACCGTCGTCTTTCAGTTGTCACGACCGGCACAGAAGCAGAGGCGCGGCTGGCAAAGCTCGGCGCGGCCGGGTAACGTACGCAGCCATGTCCAAGTCGATATCGAAGAAATCCCGGGCCGACGGTCGCAAGCCCGATGTGCTGCGTAAAGTCACAGTCCACCGAGGCTTTACGAAGAGCGCTGCCGGATCGGTGTTGATCAAGGCCGGCGACACACATGTGCTCTGTACCGCGTCGATTGAGGAATCAGTCCCGAAGTGGCGAGAGGCGGCCGGGCTGGGTTGGGTAACGGCGGAGTATGACATGCTTCCCGCCAGTACGGACAGCCGTCGGCCGCGAAATCGCTCGAAGGTTGACGGTCGCACACAGGAGATTCAGCGTCTCATTGGGCGCTCGATGCGGGCAATTGTGGACATGGCGAAGTTGGGGCCGCGAACGATTTGGATTGACTGCGATGTGATTCAGGCGGACGGGGGCACGCGAACGGCGAGCATTACGGGGGCATACATTGCATTAGTCGATGCCGTGCGGCATTTGAGAAAAGACAAGGTGTTGGCGGTCAATCCAATCATCGACTCGGTGGCGGCCATTAGCGTCGGCATCGTCGAGGGCCGAATCCTGCTCGACTTGAATTACGTCGAAGACAGAGATGCGGAGGTAGATTTCAACGTCGTGCAGACGGGCGGCGGCCGATTCATCGAGGTACAGGGTACCGCGGAAGGGAAGCCGTTTGGCCGGCTTCAGATGAACAAGATGCTGGCCCTGGCGGAGAAGGGCATCCGTCAACTGAAGTCGATACAGTCGCGTTCCCTGGGGGCTCGTGACAGATAGCTCAAGAAGAATGATGCGGAAGAGATCTGGGATGTTGAAGTGCAGATGGTCGATCGTCATTGGCTTTTCGTTGTCGATTTTCGGCTGCGGCGAGCAGGAAAAACAAAAGTGGGATGACTTCTGGCAGAAGGGATCGCTGGTCGGAATCGGCGGCGGGCATAGGGCCGGCGACGTAGAGACCTGGACGATCGAGTGCAACGAGTACCGGGGAGAGAAACACGCGGAGACCGCGGACGCCCTGGCAAGCTCCTTAAAGCGCGTTTCGGGGCTGCGGCCGGACTTGGTTACGGTTCAGCACGATAATGATCGCAGCCGCGTTTTCTACGGCAGCTATGAATTAAAGTACGTTGAGGCAAAGGTTGACGGCGAGCGGTACGCCCGGGGGGATGTCATTATCGACATCTCCAGCGATGTAAAGGCGGACCTGGATTTCATCCGCAAGCTGGCGATCGGGGACCAGTATCCCTTCTTCACGGCTCGGCCCATACGCCAGCCGCGTCCCGACGTCGGCCCGGAGGAGTGGGATCTGAGAAATGCGAGAGGCTTCTACACGCTGCACGTCGGGGTCACCTATCCGACACCCTCATTGCATGACTACAAGGCAGCGGCGGTTGAGTGGGTCAAGGATCTTCGCGGTCGCGGGCACGAAGCCTATTACTATCATGACCCTGACAAGGCTGAGACTTCGATTTGCGTCGGCACCTTCGGCGACGACGCGCTGGTTGATACGGGAGATGGTCGCACCGGTTACAGCCCGGCCGTTAAGGCACTTCGCGGTAAAGAGGAACTCAAGTACAACCTGGAAAACGGCCACATTGTCCAGCGAATCGCCACGGATGAAAACGGCAAGCAGGTCAAGATGCCGAACTGGTCATTTCTTGTGAAGATTCCGCGACAAGGCGAAGGCGCGGCACTGCAGGCTCCAAAGTCGCCATAATCTTCACTGCGTTCCCCGGCAATCCTATTCAGGCATAAAAACGCCCGTGACACCGGTTGTCGATGTCACGGGCGCTGTTGGTAGGCCGGGAGGGACAATCGACGTATTAATTCAGGTGATCTTCCGGCCAATAGACCAGATCGAGAATCGTGCGGTCAGCGTCGGGTTTTCCGGCGGGCGTTTTCGGTACGCCGTTGTCATCTTTCATATTGCGTCCGATGCTGTACAGGCGCGGGCCGTGAGCGGCGGCGGGATCGTAACGAAGTTCCGTTCCGCTGTAGGCATCCATCGGGACCTCTGCGATATAGGTCGGGACCAAGTCGCCGAGCTTCGCGGGAAACGCCGCATGGTCGAGGCGAAATCTCAGCAAGGCGACAATGGTTCTTAGGGCATTCGTTTCAATAACGCTTTCGCGCAGGGATGCGTCGGCATTGGAGAGATTCGGCAGGAGCGTGCTGATGACGGCGAATCGGCCCAGCGGCTCATCCTTGAGGGCCGCGTCAAGAATCCTCCCGGCCTCCTCGCGGCGCGGGTCGTGCAGCGGGAGCAGTATTCGTTCATGCATTTTGTCCCACAGCTCAGTGTATTTCTCGACCGTGGCGGCGCGATCTGCGTGGACGGCGGCAATGTGCAGGTAGCGGCCCTCTCGATGGAAACTGTCTTCCTGCGAAGTCGAAGGGTCGCGGCCGAGCCACTCGATCTTCTCGAACTGGCTGGGGATCAGTCGCCCGTTCCCATTTCCGTCGTCGGTAAAGATGTACTGCACGACATCGCTGAAGAAGAGTTTTTCGCCTTCGTAGTTGGGCTTCATTGCGTCGAGCGGCATGGTCATGAACCAGCTTTCGCTGACCGTCGCTAACTGCTCCGCTGTGATGGTGTCTCGCAAATCGTAGAGCACGCGGCGCATCTCCTGCGTCGCCATGCCCATGATGGCGCGTCCGACAAGCTGTTCGATGAGGGTTTGTCCGGTGAGCAACTGTGCCCCCAGTCGATGAACCGAATCCAACGACTTCCAGCAATCGACGAAGTCGCCGTGATATAGCTCATTTCGGCCGGCCAGGAGCAGGAGCCGACCTGCATCGCGATAGTCCGCCAGATGGGGCAGAAGCAGGGAGAGTGTCGGTGGTGCAAGTGGATCGTCCTGCACCGCGGCCTGTGAGGCCGGTTCGCCGCGCGCCACGGCTCGCGCGGCCAGAAACTCGGCCGTGGAGGCGTTGTCATAGACGAATCCATAGGCCGGCATATGGGCTGCACGGATGAACACGGGGAGCAAATGCTGGTTTTGCGACACCCATGTCATGGCTTCCGGCCATGTCGCCTCGCCCGGCAGCGGCATGGTGCTGCGAATCCTTTCGAGCTCCGGTGAGGATGTCATTTGGAGAATCGCATCGCGCAAGATGGGCCAGCTTCGATCGCTCTCGGGAATCTGCATGATCGGTTCATTGATCTTCGCCACATAGTTCACGGTTGGATTCGGCTCGGCGAGCCAGAGATAACCCACATAGGCCGCGCCTGCCCCGACGCCGCCGAGTCCGGTCAGCGCCGTACCAACGATTATTTTCCAGAACATCGATCTACCTCTTCTCTTTCCGCGGCGAATGAGCTTCGCCGTCAGTTCAGGATCACCAAAGCCGTCGCGTAAGACCTCGACGGACTCACCCACGCTCATGCCCTGCCCGGTAAGCTCGATCAGCCCCTCTCGAAAGTGAGACTCGAGTTCCGCCTGCACGTCGCGCTTTTCCGAGGGCCACAGGCGCGTCTTCCGGACGACGCAGCGGATGACCTCGCAAAGCGCATCGGGCAGTGACTCAAAGGCGTCACTCTGCATGAATGGGGCTGTATCGCTCATGGCAGGACCACGGACACTCTCCCCTCGGACGTCCCGACTACCAACTGGCCCATACCGCGGACGAGGGCTTCCCACTGGGACAGGTCGCGCTCGAGCCGCTGAAGGCCCTTGTCGGTGAGCTTGTAGTACTTGCGGTCGCGTGCGCCCTGCGAAGCCTGCCACTCGCTCTCGACCAGGCCTTGAGCCTCGAGGTTGTAAAGCAGGGGGTACAGGGTGCTTTGTCCCAGGGTCAGCACCCCGTCGCTGCGCTGCGCGACTTCGGTCACCAACTCGTAGCCGTACATGCTTCGCCGCTTGAGCAGGCGCATGACCGCCATGGGAAGGACGCCTTTGAGGAGTTCTCGTTCTATCTGCATGATTCGGGGCTCCGATACTATGTATCACATAGTATGCGTCGCATATCATGTAAAGTCAACTATCGACTCTGGTTTGATATACGAAAGCCGTTTGCGGTTACCGCATAGGAGCCCGATGGTGGGCTCTGAAGAATCAGAAGAATTCGCCGTAAGGTGTTGTCAATTCTGATATTAATGTGTGTGCGCGACAGGCGGTCTTGCATCCTGGGAGGGCGCGAAAGCGGGGTCCGGTGGGTTTCTCATCCCGGCAAGCTCTTTCAGTTTCTCAATGGTGAGTCGGGAGTAAGCCATCGCCTGATCGTAGTTTGCTGTCCCTTCCGGGATGAGCATCAGGACATTACCAAAGCACTCCAGGGCACGGTTATACGCGCGCTCGGCCTCTTCGAGTCGTCCCGACTTGGCCGCCTCATTTCCAAGGTTTCCGTGACAGACGCCCTGAAACTGCCAGGCCTCGTGATAGTCCGGGGCGAGTCGGGCGGCTTCCTCGGCGAGGGCAAGGGCTTTTGAGTGCCAGCCGAGTGACAGCGGCACACCGGCGGCAATCCCCAGATCGAGCGCTCGCTGCGAAGGACTGCCGGCGGTGTCGGCAATCCAACGCGCGGGATCGAGATCATTTATCCCGACCGCTGACGCGCGAATAATGGGGACATGATCCAGAATGCGGCGAACAAAGATGACCGCATGCCGATCAAAGTGAACGAGGGCCCAGTTGGTGTAGTCGTCGACCAGGCGCCGCACGAGCAATTGCGTGTCCGATCCGCAGTGCAGCAGGACGATGTTGACGTCATGATCGCTAAGGAACGCGGCATGATCGAGCTGACCCATGCCGAGTTTGTAGGCGTCGGAGAGCGATGCTTCGCGATAGGCAAAGGTATTGGTATCGACGAAGACCCGAAACTTCGTGGGCAGCCACGGCAGCGTGTTGCTCGATGCGAAGTAATTGACATAGAGGTTGGGCTTGAGCTGATCGGCGTGATCGGCGATCCACTGTGCGGCTCCGATGGCGAACACGCGTTGGTTGTAGCCGGCGCCGAATACGCGATTGATGCGGCGCTCCTTGTAATAGAACCGCCCCTCGACAATGCCGAACGTCCACCATGTCGCCGCGGCGATGGTGACGATCATCGCGACGAAGCGAACACGCCGGGCCGCGATTATCGCCTCGCCCGACCAGGGCTTGAAGCGACTGAATGCGAGCATCGCCAGCGGCGAGGCGACGAGTGCGAATTGGCAGATGTTTCGCCGCATCTGCGTGGACATGACAAAGAGCAGGAGGACCGCCAGCGCCGGGCCGATCTGCCGTTGGGCCAATAGAGCGGCTACGGCCAGGCCCGCAACGGCGAGCAGGGCGAGGTACGCGTGAATCGTTCGAATGTTGATCGGCTGATCGAGGAATGCAAACGGCGACTTGAACTCGGAGATGGCTGACCACGCGCTTTCACCGGTCCAGCCCTCGCCGCCGGCCATGACGCTCTCGCTCTTGAGATAGCTCAGTGTCTGAATCGGAAAGAGCGCGCCGCGGTGCAGCCAGGGGTTCATGAAGCATGCGGCCAACTGAATGCCCATCGCCACTAACAGCAGCTTGAGGGCGATTTCTGCTGCATGATTCTCATTCCCTTTCCTGTTCCATAAGAGGCGAATCATCGGGCCGCAGAGATAGGCGCCCGAGAGTATGAGGCCCACGAGAAAGTAGCTATGTAAATTGACCCAGAGCACCTGCAGCAGTCCCAGCACTACCCAGTCACGGCGGCTGCGCAGGCCTCTCGACAGAATCACAAGCTGCGCCATCATCAGGGCGTAGCTGAACAATTCCGGTCGCAACGTGAACCGCTCGTAGCCTGCGATGGCGGCGAGCATCCAGGCCCATGCGATCCAGTGCGGCCCCGTCGTCTCGATGCGCACTACCCGGGCCATGCATCCAAAAATGACCAGCAGCAACAATGACCGAAGCACGATGAGACCGGCGGCTCCGGCCATGCGTTCGGCGAGGGCGATGAGTACCTGCGAGCCCCAGTTCGCATTCACGAACGGCCGGGCAACCTCGGGATAAATGAAGGGGTCCACCTCGACGATCTTGCCGGTATCCAGGAAGTGCCGCCCATAGGCGAGGTGATATCCCAGGTCGATGCTGCCAAGCTGAAACCATGAGATCGCGCAGATGAACAACGCCGAAGCGGTCAATGCCGCCAGGCCCGCTGCGTCGCGCCGGGTACTTGAGGGGAGGTTGGAGTTGGCAGCGGTGTCGGTCAAGCTCTGCACGAAACCGGTCTTTGATGGGGCGATGGATACGTGAGCACGCGCTCACGATTGCGCATATATCGGCAAATAACAAGGGCCGAACGCCCTGCCCATGGAGCGATCGGCCCTTGAAGGTCAATCGTACTTGAATGTCGAACTATTCGCTGTCGCCGACGATCAGGGTGCGGAGGAGGAAAGCGTCGGGAACGCCTCGGCCTCAGCCTCTTCCTGAATAATGATGGTCGGCTTGATGAGGATCAGCAGCACCTGATCGTCCTTCACGTTTGACGTATTTGAGAAGGCGCGCTTGAGAATCGGGATTCTCGAAAGCACGGGAACGCCGGCGTCGACGTCGCGCTCGGCCGAGAGCTTGAGGCCGCCGATGAGCAAAGTACCGCCGTCAGGAACGCTGACTGTTGTGCGGATCTGCTGAGTGGTCTGTGTGGCGAGCTCGATGAAGCCCGATCCGACCGTCTGCGAACCGCCGAAGAACACGGTGCGGAAGTCACCGGTGACGCGGGTGAAGGTTCGCACAGTCATTGTGACGTAGCGCCGATCAGCGGAAACCGTTGCCTGCACGTCGAGCGACCGGCCGGTGAGAGCCGTGGCCACCTGCGGCAGGAAGGCTCCGGCGTTGTCACCGATGACGGGCGTCAAGGCAGCGATGTAGTCCTGCTCAATGAACGACTCAAACGTCGCCCGCTGCCCGTTGAAGAGCACGAGCCGAGGGGCGTCGAGGTCGCTCGATCGACGATCGATTTGCGTTGCTCGAAGGAGGAAGTCGACCTGGATGTTGTCGAGAAAACTGCCGAAAATCTGGAACGCCGGCGAGGTGTTAGCCAGGCCGCCAAGCGATCCGGCGATATTGGTGTTTTGCGGCGAGGCCAGATCGAGCGTGTTATTCACGATCGGGATCGGCGTAAGAGTGCCCGACGCCGGGCCGACGCTGCCGGTTCCGGGAACAAGACCCGGTTGACCAAAGACATGGCCGAACGGCTGCGTCGGTTGCGTGATGCCGATGCCTCCAGGCGCACCGGGCGTGAATCCCAGTCTGGTGAACTCTCTGGGAACGAGGACCGGATTACCGGTTGCCGGATTGAGAATCGTGGTTCTGTCAAAGCCGGCGTTACCGTTGTTGAGAATGACGTCAAGGTCGACGCCGATCTGCTCGAGCCAGTTACGCGAGATGGTGATGTATCTGGCTTCCACGGCGATCTGCAGCGCACGCGACTGGCGAAGCTGCCGTAACAGATCGCGCAACTCCTGATGCGCCGTTGAGGTCTGCGTAACAATGATCTGCTGATTGAGCTGCTGAACAGCGCCGACGTTTCCTCCCGCCTCGCGCCAGCTCTCCGGGTCGATTGTCTGCTGAATCAATTGAATGATCGGCTGAAGAGGATCGGTATCGATTTCTTCTTCATCATCGCCCTGACCGCCGCCACCACCACCGCCGAACAGGCCCTGGCCGCCGCCACCGCCACCGCCGCCACCACCGCCGCCGCCCTGGCCGCCGCCCCGGAGGAATCGACCTCCACCTAGGCCGCCCTGCTGGCTTGAGTTCTGACCGACCTGGTTGAGGTTGATCGCTCGTCCACGGAAAGTCGGGACCGTGATGATAAGGTCCTGAACGTTATAGACGCGAGTCAGTGTTCGTCTGCTGAGGTCTTCCTTAGTGGAGACGCGGATCACGCCCTCGTCGATTTCATAGGCGAGTTCCGTTTCGCCGGCGCCGAGGGCATCGAGCATGAGCTGGAGAGCTTTTTCAAACGAGACATTCTGGACGCGCAGGCTGACCTCGCTGTCCTTCTCGATTGCCACGGCTTCAAGGGCCGGCCAGTTCGGGATGATGTTGAGACCGGTCAGGGCTCGAAGCTGTTCAATGACCTCTTCAAAAGGCTGAGCGTCGAACTTCAATTCCGGCGCGACGGTGCCGAGCTTCTTGCGAACCTGTCGATTCTGCTCGGGTTCGCTCGCTTCTTCGTTGGAGGGCCGCTTGGCGACGATCTCCGGCCAGTTCTTCGGATAGTTTATGTCGTTGTGCCAGGGGATCGCCGATTCCACATTCTCGGCAACAAGGTCCTGGACCTCGCGATCCTTGGTGCGCGACGTAGCCCTGATGCGTCGGACCTGAGAAAGGTCGCTCAAGGTTTCATGCTTCCATGCGGCCTGCTCGTTTTGTGGATCGATGGCCAGAACCTGATCGAGCACCTGAATCGCCTCATTCAGACGCTGCTCGCCGACGAGTTCCTCTGCCTGACTCATCAGCGCATCAACCTGCTTGAGCTTGGTGTTGCGAATCCGCTCCCCGCGATCCGCTTCGCGCTGCTGAATCTCAAGCTGCTTCTCGCGGATGACGCGTTCGTCGAAATTCCGCTGCTCATCCTGAAGGAATCGCTCCAGTTCGACCGCCTGATCACGCAGTTCTTCGTAGCGGGCGGCCGGCGAGGCGTAACGTCTGTTCAGTTCGATTGTCTCGCGGGCGAAGTCAAGCTGTCGCTTGGCCTCGGCGAAGTCTTCCTTGAGCACCGAAACGCGAAGCTTTCGGGCCGCCTCCTTGTAGGTCTGAACCGCCTGCTGCCACAGCAGCTCGTGCTCGATGGCCAGTTCCTCCACGATTGACGAACCGCCCTTTTTGACGGGCGGCGTTGTCGCGGGAGCCCATGTTGCCGTTTGATTCTGAGGCGCGGACGAAGTGGCCTCCGTCACTTTTTCGATCTTGCCATCGGCCGTAGGAGGCGGGGCTTCCTTAGATGGTTTCTTGGAGAGCTCCTCCAGCTTCCTCGATGCCGTGTCTTTGGCATCCTTCGAAGCGTACTTGTTTTCCGTTACACGGGTGTAGAGTTGGACAGCCTGGTCTTTATCGTTCGCCTTCTCGGCTGACTCGGCTGCGGCGAAATCCTTCTTGGCCTCTTCGATGCCGGCCAGGGCCTGCTCGGTCTTGGAGAGGTAGCGCTGCAGTTGAACCTGCCCCGCCTCATCTTCAATCTCATCCTCATCAATGCCGATGAGAATCTCATGTGCCCCCTCATACGCCCCCGCCTCGCAAAGCTCAATCGCCTGGCCCAGCCGCTCCTTTGCCGTCGGCCCCGGCTCCTCCGCGCGAAGCTCCCCCGCCCCTACCATCCACATCAGGACCAGCACGCCACACATCTGTGCTCGTCGACTCATGACTCTTCTCCTCGTCACATTGGCCAACCCGCACATCCCTCTCGACGTGCAAAGTCCGGCGGCTCTGTACTCTATATCGAGGCTCGCTTCGCCTGGCTGGATACTTCTCTTCGGGCATTCCCTCGTCTTACCCGAACCTGAGCACTGGTGGGGTGCATTCGGCTGGCACGTCTGGGTGCCGGCTCAGGTCTTTATCGCGCAGTCCTACTAGAATTTACGCCGCCCCGCCCCCCATTGCAAGCCCGATCCCATAGAACCCCTCCCATAGACGCCCCCCATCCACGTCCGTTTCCACGCCGTGCCCACGTCGACGTCCGTTTCCACGCATCTCGTTAAACCGCCATGCCCGATATCCCGCCCCAGGGTAGCATAGGCCTCCGGCCTGTGCGCATCACCGCGAAGCCGCCTCACCGTGCTCCCCGCCTCACCGTGCTCACCGCCCGCCCACCGCCGCCTACCCGCCCCGTGCTCGCCCTGCTCACTGCCGTTAATCTTCGCCCCATGAAGATTCTCATCGCCACCAACAACCCCGCCAAAGTCCGCGAGATTCACGCCGTGCTGGCAACCTGCGACCAGAATGCCCCCGTCGTGCAATGGCTCTCCCTCTCCGACCTGCCCAGCCCCATCCCCGAACCCGAAGAGTCCACCGACCCCGGCGCCACGTTCCTGCAAAACGCCACGCTCAAGGCAACCTACTACGCTCGGATGTCGCACATGTGGGCCCTAGCCGACGACTCAGGCCTCGAAGTCGATGCCCTCCACGGCGAGCCTGGCGTCCATTCCGCCTACTTCGATCGCGCCGCCGCCCACCTGCCCCGAGCCGCCCGCGACGCCGCCAACAACGCCAAACTCGTCGCCGCCGTGCAGCACATTCCCATCGAGCAACGTACCGCCCGCTACCACTGCGTCATGGTCCTCGCCGGCGAAGATGGCGTGCTCGAGACGGCCCACGGCCTCTTCGAAGGCCTGATCCTCGACCAACCTCGCGGCCCCGGCGGCTTTGGCTACGACCCGTATTTCCTGATCCCCGATTTGCAAATGACCGCCGCCGAGCTATCGGCGGATCACAAGAACCGCATCAGCCACCGCGGCATGGCACTGCGAGCAATGAGCGAACAGATAGAGATGCTCCTGACCCGTTCAAATCAGTGAGTGATCCCGCCCCCCGGTAGCATAGGCCTCCGGCCTGTAAGCCCCGCCGCCAGGGTAGCATAGGCCTCCGGCCTGTAAGCCCCGCCGCCAGGGTAGCATAGGCCTCCGGCCTGTCAGCATCACCGCCTCACCGCGTCTCGCCCGTCTCTTTCACCCTCACCGCGCCCCGCGTCGCCGCCCCAGGGTCGCATGGGCGTCTCGCCCGTCTCTTTCACCCTCACCGCGCCCCGCCGCCCCAGGGTCGCATGGGCGTCTCGCCCGTCTCTTTCACCACGCTGTGCGCCTCATCGCCGCCGCCGCGCGCCCCGCTCACGGCACCGCGCCCCGCGTCGCCGCCTCGCACCGACCAGCCCGATGACCACGCACATCGTCGCCGTCGCCGGCTCGGGAATGACCGCGATCCACGCCTCAGTCTGCCCCAATGGATTCACGCCCCGCCCGACGATCGTGGTCCCATCGGCCGAGATGTCGAGCGCCTCGCCGAGCGTCCACCCAGTGAGGTCAAGCTGCAAATCGTTGACCAGCACATCTCTCAGGCTCCGCATCCCCCCGCCCGCCGTCCAGACAAACGCCTCGTCGCCCACCACGGAGTTTGAGGTTCCGACCACGACGGAGCCGTCGGCAGAAACGCCCCTGGCGGAACTCTGCATCGCCCCGCCCACCAGATCGCCCAGACCGACAAGCCCGCCGTCCACGGTCCAACGAAACGCTTCCTCTCCCTGATCCGTCATGCCGAAGCCGACGATGACGGCCCCGTCCGCGGACAAATCGACGGCGGCGCTAAAATGCGGACCGCCGACCAGATCGCCCAACGGCTGCATCCCGTCTAACTGTGTCCAAACAAATGCCTCGTTGCCGCTGTCGGAAAGGCTTTGCCCGACCACGATCGAGCCGTCCGCCGAAACAGCCTGGGCTGCGGCGTAGGGAGACCCGCCGGGAAGATCGCCGATATCGACAAGCCCCATGCCGGCGGTCCATCGAAACGCCGTGGGCAGGAAGAAGCCCGTCGCGGCCCCGACGACGACCGACCCGTCAGCGGAAACACCGTTGGCCACGCTGTCAAAATCGAATCCAGGAAAATCGCCAAGACCGACGAGTCCGTCCGTCTGCGTCCATCGAAAGGCCTCGCGGCCTTCGAGAGATGCGCCCGTGCCGACGACGACCGAGCCATCCGCGGACACGGCCGTCGCGGTGCCTTCGTGTGCACCGTCCGGCAAATCACCGAGATTCACCATGCCCGTTGCAGTGGTCCAACGAAAAGCGCTGAAGCCTTCGGTCGTCAATGCCGCGCCAACCACGGTTGAGCCGTCAGCAGAGATGGCATTGGCAAAGTTTGTGTTGAGGCCTCCGGCAATGTCGCCCAACCCCATGAAGCTCGGGCCCGCAGAGGCGGGTCCAGGAAGGAACAACAATAGCGATGCCGTCACGATCGCTGTTCGGAGCGGGAACGGGACTGATCGACTGCGTATTGGATTCAATGGGCACCCCTCCGGAAAACTTGCCTAGCGGCTCGGAACGATCCATCGTAGTCGAGAAGGCGGGGAGATTTCCAATCATCGCATGGTCAATTCGGTCCAGTAACTCAGAATCGCCGTTTAAGGGCCGCTTCCGACGAGGGATTTCGGCTTCAGACCCGGTCTCCGCGTAAGGCGGAGAAGGACAGGGTGTGATATGATCCGGGGCCTCTGTCGTGATGAAACAGCGACGACAGGGCGAACGACTCATGAAAGTCTTACTTGCCAACCCCAGGGGATTTTGTGCCGGCGTCGATCGTGCGGTCAAGATCGTGGACTTGGCGCTCGAAGTGTTCGGCCCGCCGGTATATGTGCGCCGGGAGATCGTTCACAACAGCCATGTCGTCTCGGACCTTCGATCCAAGGGCGCGGTATTTGTCCAGGAAGTGAGTGAAGTGCCGACAGGGGCGGTGACGATTCTCAGCGCTCATGGTGTTTCCCCTACCGTTTTCGAAGAGTCGAAGCGGCGGCAGTTGCAGGTCATCGACGCGACTTGCCCTCTGGTGACGAAGGTGCATCTCGAAGTGCATCGATTCGTCAGGCAGGGCTATCACATTATTCTCATCGGCCACAAGGGCCACGACGAAGTCATCGGCACGCTCGGTCAGTCTACCGAACACATCACGCTGGTGGAGAATGAGTCCCAGGCCCAGACAGTGACACTTCCGGCCGGCAAGAAGCTCATGGTGCTGACGCAGACGACACTGGGAGTCGACGACACAGCCGGCGTGCTCGGTGCGCTGCGGGCGCGATTTCCAAATCTCGAATTGCCGCCGACGGATGACATCTGCTACGCAACACAAAACAGGCAGGACGCGGTCAAGGAAATGGCCCGTCGCGGCATGAAGCTGCTGTTGGTCGTCGGATCGCGCAATTCGAGTAACGCGGCACGGCTCGTCGAAGTGGCTCAGGCGCGCGGCGTCCGCGGATTTCTGATCGACGGGGTCGGAGAGATTCAATTGCAATGGCTGGAGGGCGTCGACGTCGTCGGTGTGACGGCCGGAGCCAGCACTCCCGAGGGAGTCGTGCAGGCCGTGGTGGGCAAGCTCCTCGAACACGGCGCGAAGGGAATTGAGTATTGCACGACGGCGGAGGAGAGTACAGTCTTTCAAATACCGGTCTCGCTGAAGCAGGCAATCGCGGATCGCGGGGCGAGCGATGTCGCACTTTCTGTGCTGAGGCCGACGGGGGCATAAGTATGAGCGATCACGGCGAGCCCAGGCACACGGTTGGCTCGTTGGCCACCTCCGCCCTCGACGGCGGCCGGTCGGCCATTGATGCGGCGGCCGCCGGTGCTAAGTCGACGGCCAAGCTGGCGGTCGGCACGTTCTTCGCGGGGTGTAATCTGCTGCTCGACCTCGGCGTGAAAGCGGCGCGACGGCTGCCGCTCGATGGCGGCGAGAGGTCCGTTCATTCCTCGGATAAGTGGGATTCGACAAGCTCCGTTGATGGCGGCGCAGCGGGGCAAATCGGCTGGTGGCTGCCCGGCGAAACGGGACCCCAGACAGGATCGGATGCCATCCATACGGCACTCCTCACAGTCTCAGAGCCCGTCCACATTGTTCGTCATCGAGGAGGTCAGGCGGTCGGGGTCGGTGGACGGAGCCTTATCGGGGAGGGCTCACTGCATGTCGAGCCCTGCCATCCATTGGTCGCATTTGCGCCGGCCCTTCATCCTTCACAACTTGGTGACGCCGCATTTCGAAATGCCTACGGCCTTAAGTACGCGTACCTGGCCGGCGCCATGGCTAACGGCATCGGCTCGGAGGAAATCGTTGAGGCCATGAGCCGCGCCGGCATGCTGGCATTCTTCGGCTCGGCGGGACTGCCGATTGCTCGCGTTGAGCAGGCGATTGATCGCCTCCAGCGAAATCTCAGTGGTGCGCCATTTGGCATCAATCTCATCCATAGTCCGAACGAGCCGGATTTGGAATCCGGCATCGTCGATCTCTACCTGCGCCGGGGTGTCACGCTCGTCGATGCATCGGCTTATCTCGATTTGACGCTTCCGCTGATTCGCTATCGCGTGTCAGGTATTCATCAATTACCAGGTGGGCGCATTGTTTGCCCCAATACCGTGATAGCCAAGGTCTCGCGCGCGGAGGTCGCCAGAAAGTTCATGATGCCTCCGCCCGCAAACCTGCTCTCTCAGCTCGTGCAGTCCGGTTTCATCACTGAGGCGCAGGCCAAGCTGGCCGAACAGGTGCCTGTCTCGCCGGACATCACCGTCGAGGCGGACTCCGGCGGTCACACCGACAATCGCCCGGCCATTTCGCTGCTGCCGTCGATGATTGCCCTGCGAGATGAAGTGCAGGCGAATTATCAGTACGCCGAGCCGCTGCGTGTCGGCGCGGCAGGCGGCATTTCCACGCCTGCGTCCGCCGTTGCGGCCTTCTCGATGGGCGCGGCCTACGTGATGACCGGTTCGGTCAATCAGGGGTGTCTTGAGGCCGGCACTTCGCAGGCTGTCCGGGAAATGCTCGCGCAGGCTGGCCCGGCCGACATTGCAATGGCCCCCGCGGCGGACATGTTCGAGATGGGCGTGAAAGTGCAGGTACTGAAGTGGGGCACGCTCTTCGCAGTCCGCGCTCGCAAGCTGTATGACCTCTACCGTGAATACGACAGCCTGGAAGCTCTGCCGCCTTCACAGCGATCCCCCCTGGAACGAGATTTCTTCCGCTGCTCGCTGGAACAGGCATGGGACGAGACGCGCCGCTTTTTCGAGGAGCGCGACCCGAGTCAGATCGCCCGGGCCGAGCGCGAGCCGAAGCACAAGATGGCACTGGTTTTCCGATCGTACCTCGGTCGCTCGTCGGACTGGGCCAACAAGGGTGAGTCCTCACGAAAAGCGGATTACCAGATTTGGTGTGGTCCGGCGATGGGGGCCTTCAATGAGTGGACCCGGGGCACATTTCTGGCTAAGCCCGAGAACCGCGGCGTGGTCACGGTAGCCATGAACATCATGCTCGGCGCGGCTGTCCAGTTTCGAGTAAACTGGCTCCGCGGTCAGGGCGTTGAGTTGGCTCCCGAGGTGACCGGCTTCCGCCCGCTAGAACGCGACGCGATTGTGAAACTACTTTAGACATCTACTCCGCTGCGGCGGATCCAAGTTGATCAACCAAAAGGTCTGAGATTGAGTACCAAAGGACAAGGCGCGGGTCCGGGGCAATGTCCCATTGCCATCGTGGGCATGGGATGTGTCTTTCCCGGCGCGGCGAATCTCAAAGAGTTCTGGCGGACCCTGGCCCTCGGCGAGGACGGCATTACGGAAGTTCCGCCGACGCACTGGTCGCCTGCGGATTATTTCGACGCCGACCCTAAGCGGCCGGATCATACGTACTGTTCTCGGGGCGGCTATCTTTCGCCGGTTCAGTTCGACCCCACCGAATTCGGCATCCCACCGAGTATTCTCGAGGCAACGGACACTACGCAGCTTCTCGCGCTGCATGTGGCCAAGATGGCCCTCACCGACGCAGGATACGACGAGTCTCGCGAGTTTGACCGTGAGCGCGCCGGGGTCATTCTTGGCATCACAGGCACGCAGGAGTTGGTCATTTCCCTCGGCGCGCGGCTCGGTCATCCCTTGTGGCGAAAGTCGCTCGCCGAAGCCGGCGTGGACCCGAAGACCGCCGAGGAAGTCATTCGCCGTATTTCAGACGGATATGTCTCCTGGCAGGAGAATTCGTTTCCCGGATTACTCGGCAACGTCGTCGCTGGACGGATTGCCAACCGGCTGAACCTGCGAGGCACGAACTGCGTCATTGATGCGGCGTGCGCGAGCTCACTCGGCGCGGTGCATCTCGCCATGCTGGAACTCGCCACAGGTCGGGCCGACATGATCCTCTCCGGCGGGGCCGACACGCTCAACGACATTTTCATGCACATGTGCTTCTCGAAGACGCCCGCCCTGTCCCCGACCGGCGATGCGAGGCCGTTCAGCGCTAACGCGGACGGCACAGTCCTCGGCGAAGGCATCGGCATGCTTGTCCTCAAGCGACTCGCGGATGCCGAGCGGGACGGCGATCGCGTATACGCCGTCATTCGAAGCATGGGCACATCGAGCGACGGCCGCTCACAGAGCATTTATGCACCGCACGCCGCCGGACAGGCGCGCTGTCTTCGAAATGCCTATGAGCTTGCCGAAATCTCGCCACAAAGTGTTTCGCTGCTTGAAGCACACGGAACCGGTACCACGGTCGGCGATGCCACCGAGTTCGACGCCTTGCGCACGGTTTTTCGAGAAGCTCGCGGCGACGGCGCATGGTGTGCCCTCGGTTCGGTGAAATCACAAATCGGGCACACCAAGGCCGCTGCCGGCGCTGCCGGAATGGTCAAGGCGGCGCTCGCCATCTATCACGCCAGTTTTCCGCCGACCCTTAAGATCAGCGAGCCGAATCCGAAGATGAGAATCGGCGAAAGCCCGTTTTATCTGAACACCGAGCTTCGGCCGTGGCCGGCCGACCGCAGCACGCCCCGTCGCGCCGGGGTCAGTTCGTTCGGCTTCGGCGGCAGCAATTTCCATGCGGTCCTCGAGGAGTATGGCGCAGCAGAGCAGGTTCCAGCATGGGACGGCTCCGTGGAAATTATCGCGCTGTCCGCGGATTCGCATGATTCTCTGATGGGCCGACTAGCGGTTTGGCGCGAGGCCGTCGCCGGACCGGACTTCGATCCAGCGCACCTTGCGTGGATGGCTTGTGAGTCTCGCCGCGACTTCTGCCGCGAAGATACTCACCGTTTGCTCATCGTCGTAGAGCGCGGCGACGATCTATCTGTTGCCCTGGGAAAGGCGTCAGACCGTTTGGTTGCGGGTGCTGAAAGCTGGGCGCTTCCCAACATCTATTACTCAATGACACGCGCCGACGGAAGGCTCGCATTCCTCTTCCCCGGCCAGGGCAGCCAGTATGTCGGCATGGCCCGAAGAATGGCGTGCGCGTTCCCAGGGTTACGTGCGGCTCTTGCAGCGGCCGATCAGGCATTCGAAGGTCCATTGCATCGTATCTCGGACGCCATCTATCCAACCCCCGTTTTTTCCGGCGAGGCTCGACAAGCGCAGGATGAACTCCTTCGCCGCACTGATTTCGCTCAGCCCGCACTCGGGGCCATCGAGTGGGGTATGTCGAAGGTTCTTGATCGCTTCGGCATTCGCCCCGATGCCGTTTGTGGACATAGCTTCGGTGAACTTGTCGCTCTTGCCGTTGCCGGCGTTTACGACGAACAGACGCTGATGGGCCTTTCTCGGCTTCGTGGTCGACTCATGGCAGGGGACGGTGAGGATCGCGGCACCATGCTCGCGGTGAAGGCTTCATCGGCCGCCCTTGGTCATGTCATCGCCGACGGCGGCCTTAATGTGGTCCTTGCCAATCTCAACTCCCTGGACCAGTGTGTCGTTTCCGGTTCTCGAGACGCGATCGAACGCGCGGCCGAGGCGTGCAAGGCTCGCGGATTCGGCTGTACGCGGTTGCAGGTATCTGGTGCGTTCCACAGCCCACTGATGTCAGATGCAGCTGATTCACTGCGAAGTGCGATCGAGGCTTCCCAGTTCGCCTGTCCCCGGGTTCCGGTGATTGCCGGCTCGACCGCCGCGCCGTACCCGAACGATTCTGATGAGGCGAAGACTCTGCTCGCGGGCCAGTTGCTATCTCCCGTCAACTTTGTAGGACAAATCGAGTCGCTGTATGATTTCGGCGTTCGGACATTCCTGGAGGTGGGGCCCAAGCCGATCCTCACCGGCCTTGTCGGTTCAATTTTGAATGACAGACCGCACACTGCGATCAGCATGGATGCCAGTGCGGGGCGAAAATGTGGAATCTCCGATTTTGGCCGATTGGTCGCGCAACTTGCCGCGGCCGGACAAAATGTTGACTTGACCCAATGGGAGACGGCCGCCAAAGAGCCTCGAAAGCCGAAGATGGTCGTACCGCTCGTCGGTGCGAACTACCGGTCGCCACGGCCGGCGACCGAACGATCCGAAAAAAACGAACCAACCAGGCGACCTCCGCCGGCGACCGTGCCCGCGCGACCGGTCATGCTCGAGCAGGCGCCGAAGAGTACGAGAATGTCTGACACCCCTGATTTGCCATCCGCATCGCCAAGCTCTCGACGGTCCGAACCGGATATGTCCGCGAGTGTCTCTTCGGTATCGCCGGTTCTGACTGATGCGCTGCGCGTCATGCAGGAGGGGCTCCGTTCAATGCAGTCCCTGCAACAACAGACTGCCGCGGCCCACGAGAAGTTTCTCGCGACACAGGAGCAAGCCCATCGGGCCTTTCAGCAACTTCTGGAAAGTCAGCACCGACTGGTTTCAAACTCTCTGAATCGTTCTCAACCTCCTTACCCGCCGTTGCCGTCGCAGCCGCTTGTTGAGGCCAACAAGCCGATCGCGATCGCGCCACCGCAGGCCCATCAGGCGCCGCCCGTTTGCCAGGCACCGTCGGCGTCGATCGTCGAGGCTCCTCGGCCGAAGGCTCTGTCGGTGACATTCGCCGCGCCGGCACCCGAAGCCTTGGCGTCCAGTGTTGTTCCTGATGTCGCGCGATCGCGCATTGAACCGGTTGTTCAACAGATCGTTTGCGAAAAGACCGGCTATCCATTGGAGATGATCACCCTTGAAATGGATATCGAGGCCGATTTAGGCATCGACTCCATCAAGCGAGTGGAGATCATCTCCGCCATTGAGGAACGACTGCCGGGTTTGCCCACCATCAAGCCCGAGCACATGGGCAGTTTGCGTACGCTCGGTCAGATTGTCGACTTCATGTCCGGCGGCGCGGCGGATGCACCGCCGACTTCCTCGCCTCGTCCGACTGAGGCGCCGAGGCAGCCGATCGCGCCGAGGGACGAACCTGCGGCCGCGACATCCACTGAGTCCGCCGATGCCTTCGGTCAAACGCTGCTGAGCGTTGTTGCCGAACGCACTGGATATCCTCCGGACATGCTGAATCTCGACATGGACATGGAGGCGGATCTCGGCATTGACTCGATCAAACGCGTCGAGATTCTCGCCGGCGTTGAGGCGCGGACGCCCGACCTGCCGCCGGTGAAGCCGGAGTTCATGGGCAGCCTGCGAACGCTCCGGCAAGTTGTCGAGTATTACCTCTCACGGTCACCAGCGCCGCCCGCGGTCGTGGTTTCTCGCGAGCAGGTTTCATGCAGCTCAGTCGCGCCTCGCGAGATCAAAGCGGAACCGCGGAATTCGCCATCGCTCAATCGCGGCGTTCTCACTGCCGTCGAGACGCAACCACTGCGGGATCGCCCGCTGAATATCGCCTCGGACGGCGAAATCTGGGTCACCGACGACGGCGAAGGATTATCCGCCGCGATCATCGATGAGTGTATTTCCGCCGGCATCGCCGCGCGATTGGTCAATCTCTCCGAGATCTCCGGGCGTACAAAGCGCACCGGCGTCGTCGGACTGATCATTGTTGCTCCGATTGCGACGTCCGGCGCGATGGCCGGACGCGAGTCGTCCGACGCTTTCCTACGCGAGGCGCTGATGGCGGCCAAGCTCGTCAGTGGCGATCTCCTGGAGGCGTCGAAATCGGGACGCGCCGTATTCGCCACCATTACCCGGCTTGACGGCGCGATGGGTCTGGTCGGCGGCGACTTCGACCCTGTAATCGGTGGGCTCGCCGGCCTGACCAAGACCGCCGCGCTGGAGTGGCCGGACGTGTGCTGCCGTGCGGTTGATGTTTCGCCTGACTGGAGCGATCTGCCCGCGGCTGCTTCCGCGATACTGCGCGAGCTGGCCGTCGACGGTCCGACAGAAGTCGGTCTGAGTTGCGGTCAACGACTGGAGTTCGAGGTTCAGCAAGAGTCGGCCAAGATCGGAACGCCTGCCGTTTGTGCCGATGACCTCGTTATTGTGACCGGCGGCGCTCGTGGCGTGACGGCCGAGGCGGTTTTTGCCCTGGCCCGTCAGTGTGCCCCGAGACTCATTCTGCTCGGTCGCTCGCCCGTACCCGTAGTGGAGCCGCCCTGGCTCGCTCCGCTGACCAGCGAGTCAGACATCAAGCAAGCTATCCTGAAACACGCATTCGCAGGCCAGCGACCGACGCCCACGGAGCTGCAGGCGGAGTTCAAGGCGCGCATGGCCGCTCGCGAGATTCGCAGGAATATTGGTCGCATCGCCGAAACCGGCGTGCAGGTCGCGTACGAATCAGTGGATGTGAGAGATGCCGAGGCGCTTCGTGCGGTCATTCAACGTATCGTTTCGCGGCACGGCCCGGTCCGCGGCCTGATTTACGCCGCCGGCACGCTGGAAGACCGGCTCATCAAGGACAAGACCGCCGAGCAATTCACGAATGTATTTGAAACCAAGATCGTCGGCCTCCGAAACCTGCTCGCCGAGCTTGATTCTGACGAATTGCGGCAGGTTGTCTTGTTCTCATCGGTCAGTGCCCGATACGGCAATGTCGGCCAATGCGACTACGCCATGTCGAACGAGGCCCTGAACAAGATTGCCCGGCGAATGAGTCGTGACCTTCCCCGGTGCCGTGTGGCATCAATTAACTGGGGCCCATGGGATGGCGGCATGGTGACGCCGGCATTGCGCCGCGAATTCGTTCGGCAGGGCATTGATTTGATTCCGCTTACTGCCGGCGCGGAAGCGATGGTGACCGAGACGTTTGTCGAGTCGGGCAATGTCGAGGTCGTCGTCGGCGCGCCGCTCAATCGACGAAAGAGCGTTCGTGTTGAGCCTGTCGCCGCTCCGGCCGGTCCGAACGGGGACCTTTCGATCGCTTTTCAGCTCGATCTCGATGCGGAGCGGTTTCCGTTTCTACGGTCGCATGTGCTGGGTGGCCGACCCGTATTGCCTGTTGCAATGATGGTCGAGTGGATGGCTCATGCGGCGCTGCATGCCAATCCGGGCCTCGTTGTGCGCGGAATCGACGATCTGAGAATCCTTAAGGCCGCGGCGCTGGACCGTGAGGGCGCACTGGGTGTGATGCTTGCCGTTTCTCGTTCTCGCCGAGATGGCGACGGCTTCTTCGTCGATGCCGAATTGCGATCCGCCCGCAACGGCGGCCAGCCGGTCATTCACGCCCACTCCAGGATCATCCTCGCGGCTCAAAGGTCATCAGCCCCTGTCGCGCCGGAAGAGCATGCCGTCATCGATCGCGCCTATCCGCGCAATGTGGTATCTGCCTACGAGGAGAATCTGTTCCACGGGCCGCACTTGCGCGGCATTCGAGAGATTCGGGGGCTCAGCAGCCGAGGCATCGTCGGTCGAGTCGTTTCCGCGGGCGCTCCGCGCGATTGGATGGCAGAGCCCCTGCGCGGAGCATGGATCGCCGATCCACTGATTCTCGATGCCGCGTTTCAGTTGGCGATTCTCTGGTGCTGCGAAGAACTGGGCGCGCCATCGCTGCCGACCCACTTCGGACGCCTCCGATTGTATTGCCCGTCGATGCCGAGGGACGGGGTGACGTGTATTCTCCAGGTTCGCGAGGCCACGCGGGCGAGAATGAGTTCCGACATTTCGTTCGTCGACGCGGCTGGTGCGCTCGTCGCAGAAATCAGTGGGTACGAATGCACGGTAGATCCGCTCTTGTGGGATGCCTTCCGTCCGCCTTCCCGAATGTCTGCCGCCTCCTGAAGGTCGCCGCATGAAACGTGATTGTCCGATCGCCATCGTCGGCATGGGCGGCGTCTTCCCCGGCGCGGCTGACCTGCGCACCTTCTGGAGCAACATTGCGCATCCCCGCGACATGGCGCGCGAGGTTCCGCCCGGGCGATGGATTATCGAACCGGGCCGCGCGATCGCCGACGCGCCCGCCGCCGACAAGGTCTTGTCGGTCCGTGGATGCTTTGTTGAGGATTTCCAGCTCGACCCGGCCGGTCTTGAGATCGATAGGCAATTGCTCGCGCAGCTCGATCCGCTCTATCACTTTGTCCTCCATGCCGGACGCGATGCCTACCGCCACGCGCAGATGGAGGGCGTCGATCACGAACGCATCGGTGTGGTCCTCGCGGCCATTGCCTTGCCGACCGACGCGTCGTCGGCCATCACGCGGGAAACTCTGGGCGCGGACTTCGAGCGACGTCTCTTCGAAAAGTCGGGCATTCCTTTGCCGCGAGAATCGAGAAGATCACCGGCTACTCACTCGCTGAATGGTCGGGCTGTTGGATTGCCGGCCGCACTACTGGCCCAGGCCCTGGGGCTGGGCGGCGGAACGTACACGCTGGACGCCGCGTGTGCATCCTCTCTGTACGCCGTCAAGCTCGCATGTGATGAACTACAAAGCGGTCGAGCCGACGCAATGCTCGCAGGTGGAGTTTCGCGGCCGGAGTGTCTCTACACGCAAATGGGATTCACTCAGCTACGCGCACTTTCTCCAAGCGGCCGATGCGCACCATTCGACGCCTCCTGCGATGGGCTCGTCGTCGGCGAGGGCGCGGGGATTGTCCTTCTGAAGCGTCTCGATGATGCCGTTGCTGCCGGCGACGAGATCCACGGAGTCATACGCGGCATTGGTCTATCGAATGACATCGGCGGCAGCCTTCTCGCTCCGGACAGCGAGGGGCAGCTTCGGGCCATGCGCCATGCCTACGAGACGGCGGGCTGGACGCCGGACAGCGTTGATCTTATTGAGTGTCATGGTACGGGCACTCCCACCGGCGACTCGGTTGAGATTCAGAGCATGAGGACGCTTTGGGAAGACGTCCGCGCAATGCCCGGCCAATGTGCGATCGGATCGGTCAAGTCGATGATCGGCCACCTTCTCACGGGCGCAGGCGCAGCGGGATTGATCAAGGTGCTGCTCGCCATGCGGCATGAGACGCTGCCGCCGTCAGCAAATTATCGAGATCACGGAGAAGCGATTCCTCTGAAGGGCAGCCCGTTTCGAGTGCAGGTTGCCTCGGAACCGTGGACGCCCCGCGACAGCAAGACGCCGCGCCGCGCCGCAATCAGCGCCTTCGGGTTCGGCGGCATCAATGCCCATGTCCTGATTGAGGAGTACCAGGCAAGCGCGAATCCTCAACGGAGCTGCTTGCCTTCAGCAATGTTTAGTTCCCCGTCGACGGACGGCCCGAGTGAACCGATAGCGATCGTCGGAATGGGCACACACTTTGGCGACGCCGCATCGCTGGACGATTTCCGTCGTGTTGCCTTTGGGGGCAAATTCCATCGAGCCGAGATTCAACAATTGAAGGTGGCGTCCGGGCGATTTCGGATTCCACCCATGGAACTGCCGGAGATACTGCCTCAACAGCTTCTCATGTTGGATGTCGTCGCCGAGGCGATGACAGACGCAGGTATGCCCCTCCGCGAGCGCCGGCCGAATGTCGGCGTGCTGATCGGCATGTCCCTCGACTTCAACACGACTAACTTCCATCTGCGATGGTGGCTCCCGTCACAGGCCCGCCGCTGGGCGCGGATGCTCGGCATCGAGCTTTCTCCGCGGCAGGAGGCTGACTGGGTCGCGGCCATGCAGGATGCCATTTGTCCGGCACTCAACGCCACTCGCACGCTGGGCGCACTGGGCGGAATCATCGCCAGCAGGATTGCCCGCGAGTTTCAATTGGGCGGACCGAGCTTCGCGGTTTCCTGCGAGGAGGCGTCCGGACTGAAGGGACTTGAAGTCGCCGTTCGGGCACTACGGTCGCGCGAGATGGACACCGTGGTCGTCGGGGCAGTCGACCTCGCGACCGACAGCCGGGCCGCCATGACCACGGCCGGCAATGTTGATAAGCATGTCGGGGATGGCGCGGCCGCGCTGATTGTCAAGCGATTGTCCGATGCCCAGCGGGATCAGGATCGAGTCTACGCCGTTATTCGCGGCCTCGGTCATGCATCGGGCGATGCAATCCAAGGTCCAGCGGCACTGCTTCGAGCCTGCGAGGACGCCGGCGTGAAAGCCGCTACGATCGGCCTTGTCGAATTCGCAGGAAATGCCGAGATCGCGCCGGGCTTGGAGGCGGGTTTTTCAGGAATCTCTCAGCCGGCTGCCATTAGTTTTTCCGCTGACCATTTCGGACACTGTGGGGCGGCCGCCGGCTTAGCGTCGCTCGTTCGAGCGGCACTGTGCGTTCATCATGCGACGCTTCCGGGATCTCAGGCGAACCTCCCATCTTTCGGTGGTCAGCCGGAGACATTCCATTTCCCTATCGAGCCCCAGTATTGGTTACGCGATCGAGCTGATGGTCCGCGTCGAGCATTGGTCTGCGCGACGACGAGTGACGGCAACAGCTCTTGCGTGATCCTTGAGGAGCCGGAAGCATTATCCATTCGCTCCCGCGAGCCTGCGCTTGCGATGCCGACGACGATCTTCGCCTTGGAAGGAGACGACACCGGCCAGATCATACGAAGGCTCACCGAACTTCGAGGTCTTGCCGACGGAGTAAGCGAATGCCTCCACGACCTCGCTGCCCGATGGCTGGGTCATCATTCTCCTGACGACTCAAAGCGCCTCGCCGTCGGCATTGTCGCGGACAATCCGTCTTCACTCTTGCGGTCTATCGACACTGCGATTCGATCGCTGCGTGGTCATCCGACCGAGGCCATTCGCGGTAAGGATGGCGTGTTCTTTTTTCCCGATCCGCTCGGCGGAACGGGCGACCTTGCCTTTGTATTTCCAGGATCGGGAAATCACTACCTCGGCATGGGGCGTGAGCTCGCCTTGCACTTTCCACAGGTGATCGATTCTCTCGATGCTCAATCGGATCGGCTTGCCGGTCAGTTTTCGCCGCGACAATTGATGCCTTGGCGCCGCGGTTGGCCCGATGGCTGGCGGCAGGAAGCGATGGGCGCCGTCGCCCACGATGTCGAACGGCTCATCTTTGGACAGGTTTCCTACGGCGTGCTGGCCGGCGACATTCTTCAATTCGCCGGCCTGCGCCCCCGTGCGGCGATCGGCTACAGCCTCGGTGAGTCGGTCGGCCTCTTTGCGCTCCGAGCCTGGCCCGATCGCGATGAGATGTTGCGCCGAATGAGCGATTCGCCGCTTTTCAAGACTCAGCTTGCCGGGCCGCGCGACGCAATTCGCAGTGCCTGGAGGCTGCCGCCCGATGCAGCGTCAGAGTGGTGTGCCGCCGTGATAGCAAAGCCTGTCGAAGTCGTGCGTCAGGCGCTGGTCGGCCTCAATCACGCGCGACTGCTGATCGTGAACACGCCGGCGGAATGCGTGGTCGGCGGCCTGAGGCGCGATGTTCAGGAAGCGGCTCGGCGTGTCGGCTGTCGCGCCATTGCGGTCGATGGCGTGCCGACGGTGCACTTTGAGGCGGTGATGGAAGTCGAGCAGTCGTATCGCCAGTTACATCTTCTGCCGACGAGTCCGCCGCACGGGATTCGGTTCTATAGCGCCGCCGCTGCAAAGGCCTACAACGTTACTCGGGAGACAGCGGCGGAATCCATCACGGCCCAGGCGATCCACGGTTTTGATTTTCCGGCGGTCATCCGACAGGCATATGCAGACGGCGTGCGGCTTTTCGTCGAGGTCGGCCCGCAGGCGTCGTGCACGCGTATGATCGATCGGATTCTCGACGGAAGATCGTATTTCGCCGCATCGGCCTCAGGCAGGGCGGACGAAGAACTCCAGTCCTTGATGGCTTTGCTGGCCGCGATGATCGCCCAGCGCGTGCCGGTGAACTTGGCGAGTTTGCATCGAGGCTCCGCTAAGAATGCCTCGCGTTCAATGCCTCAAGGGCAAACCTGGATCGAGATTCCGACGCGACTTGAGCAATTACCGCCACCATTGCCGACTTCGCTTCTCCCAGTGGCATCTGAGGACACATTGCCGGCGCGCCAGACGCGCGGAAACTTGTTTGGCGAGAGCGCCGGTGTCTCGGCGGATGTGTTCATTCATTCGGTTCCCGGCGGAGGGGATGAATCCGTTTTGCTGAGAGATGCCGTTCGGTCGACCGCTGCGCGGACTACGGCGGCGCACGACGCATATTTGCGATTCAGCGAAAGCGCAACCCGGGAATTGGCATCGATTTTGACGATGCAGGCCGAGCTGCTGGAAAGCGCGGTCGGCAAGGCCGATGCCGCAGCGGTACTCTCGGAGTTCGTCAGCGGCATCGAGATGCCGATTTCGCCGCGCCGGCCGGTTTCGCCCGTTTCACTTCGTCGTGACGTCGTGCCCGCATTCTCTCGCGAATTGTGTCTGGAGTTTGCCCGTGGAAGAGTGGCCAACGTGCTTGGCCCGGAGTTTGCAATTATCGATGGCTATCGCACTCGCGTTCGGCTGCCTGATGAGCCTTTGATGCTGGTCGATCGAATTATGTCGGTCGAAGGGACCAAGGGCGTGCTTGGCCCCGGTCGCGTGGTTACCGAACACGACGTGCTGCCGGGCGCGTGGTACCTGGACGCTGATCGCTGCCCGATATGCATTACCGTCGAGGCAGGACAGGCCGACTTGTTTCTCTCGGGTTATCTTGGTATCGACTTCGTCGCCAAGGGTATTCGCTCTTATCGGCTTCTCGACGCGACGGTCACTTTTCATCGCGGCCTGCCCCGGTCCGGCGAGACCATTCATTACGATATTCGCATTGATCGCTTCGTGCGTCAGGGCGAGACGTACATGTTCTTCTTCGAGTTTGACGGAACGATTGACGGCGAACCGGTGCTGACCATGCGTAACGGCTGCGCCGGCTTCTTCACGGCTGAGGAAATACGCCAGTCACATGGCCTTGTCCTGCGGCTGGAGGAAACGAAACCGTCGCCGCGCAAATTGCCGGATGGATTTGCCTGGCCCGTTGCGGTTGATACGCCGGGTGTTGAGTCGCTTGGTGATGACAGTATAGCGGCACTGAGGCGGGGCGATCTCGTCGGCTGCTACGGGCAGCAATTCGCCGGCCTCGCGCTGGTTGATCCACCGCGGCTGCCGGGCGGACGGATGAAGCTGATTGACCGCGTGCTGGAGCTGAACGCCACCGGCGGTCGGTACGGCCTCGGTATGATTTATGCCGAAGCCGACGTGCATCCCGATGACTGGTACCTGACCTGCCACTTCGTGGACGACATGGTCATGCCCGGCACGCTGATGTACGAATGCACGGTTCACACGCTGCGTGTCTTCCTGCTCCGCATGGGATGGATCGCCGATCAGGATGAATTGATCTACGAGCCGATTCCCGGGATGGCCAGCGCTCTGAGGTGCCGCGGGCCCGTCACGCCGGCAACGAAGAAGGCATCCTATCGCGTTGAAATCAAGGAAGTCGGATTCCGGCCGGAGCCTTACGTCTTGGCCGACGCCCTGATGTACGCCGACGGCGTGCCCATTGTGCAGATGAACAACATGTCGCTGCAGCTGACCGGCCTTACGCGAGAGCGCGTTGAGTCACTGTGGCGCGGCAAGTCCGAAGTTTCGATGTCCGTGTCAACGACTCGCCGCGAGCCCGTCTTTTCTGGCGAACAGATTCTCGCCTTCGCGGTTGGCAAGCCTTCAGATTGTTTCGGCGAGCCGTATCGCATTTTCGACGGCGACAATCGCCGCATCGCCCGTTTGCCGGGACCGCCCTATCAATTCCTCGATCGCGTCATGTCCGCGGAGCCGCCGCCATTTGTCCTCAAAGCAGATGGCTGGATCGAAGCGGAATACGACGTTCCGTCCGATGCCTGGTACTTCGCGGCAAACCGTCAATCGTCGATGCCATTTGCCGTGCTGCTGGAGATCGCTCTCCAGCCCTGTGGGTTTCTCGCCGCATATGCCGGATCGGCGCTGACCAGTGAGCACGACCTGTCATTCCGCAATCTCGGCGGCGAGGCGACGCTGCACGAGGAGGTATTCGCGGATGCCGGCACGCTGCGCATCCGAGTCCGCATGACAAACGTGTCGCGGGCGGGCGGCATGATCATCGAAAACTTTGACATGATGGTGTTACGCGGCGAGCAGGTGGTCTACGACGGCACGACCTCGTTCGGGTTCTTTTCCAAAGAAGCCCTGGAGCGTCAGGTCGGCATTCGCGACGCGGGTCCACGAATGTTCATGCCGACAAGCACTGAGCGTACGACAGCAAAATCCTTCGCCTTGCCGAAGGTCGCGCCGATGACGCCCGATGACGCGGGCGCGATCACGTTTGAGGAGCAATCTGTTGGGGCGGAACTGCCTGCAGAGGCGTTTCGCATGTTGGATCAGGTGGACGTCTTGATCACCGCCGGCGGACCGCACGGCCTGGGCTTCGTGCAGGGCTCGGCTAAAGTGGATCCGTCGGCATGGTTTTTCAAGGCGCACTTCTATCAAGACCCGGTATGGCCCGGCTCCCTGGGTCTGGAGTCCATGCTCCAATTGATGAAGGCTTTCGCCCTGGACCGCTGGCCGCAACTCGCGGCGACGCATCGCTTCGAACCGATTGCTGTCGGCATGACACACGAGTGGATCTATCGCGGGCAGATCATTCCAACCAACGAGCGCGTCGAAGTGCAGGCGACGATCATTCGATGCGACGAAGGCGAGCAGCCCCTGTTGGTCGCTGACGGATTCTTGAGTGTCGACGGCACCGCCATATACGAGATGAAGCACTTCGGGCTGCGCATGGTGCCGATGTAACGGCGCCGAGCAGGGGCGCACAAGAGATTCACTTATTCTTCATTGAGCATCAGGCGCTCGAAGAAGCGACGGATCGATTGACTCATCTGTCAGGCATTCCAGAAACGCGATCAAGTCATCAATCTCCCGGGCGTCGAGAAACAGCGGCTTCAGCACAGTCTCTGGGTGGTGCCCCATGACCACAGCACGCTCCAGTGTCGAATAGTAGTTGAGCACGTCTCGCAGGGACGTGAACTGCCCTTGGTGCATGTAAGGTGGAGTGTGCGCGACATTTCGCAGACTCGGCGTTTTGAAAGCGCCCCACGAGTCCGCCGGCTTGGCAAGAAACTCTAGACGCATCGCCGCCGCGCCCTTTCGATCATCACTGTATCGGCCGGCGGCATTGAATGGGCTCGCGCGCAGCAATTCAATACCGCGAAACCGCCCAGCGTCGGTCGGCTCGCCTCCGCCGAGTGGGGGCACGCGGATATTGTGAAACTCACCATCGGTAAACATCGGCCCGACGTGGCACTGCCGACAGTCTGCCCGTCCGACGAAGAGCTTTAGGCCGCGCTGCGCGGAAGCGGAGATCGCATCAAGCTTCTCGTTTCGTCTGAGCTGGCCGACGAATCTGTCGAATGGTGAATCACGACTGACCAGCCGGCTCTCGTAGGCGGCGAGCGCCTTTCCGACGTTCGCCAGCACGCGATTGATGTCCTCGCGATCGCCTTCACGCATCGCCAGCCAGGCGCGATGTCGAGAGTCTTCCGGCGACTGCGGCAGGGGTCTCGCGGCCCCGGGAAAGCGGCTTGCATCGGAGATGCTCGGGAGCTTTCCGAATACCTGCACGTATGGTTCGCGCAGTGACTCATCCTGCACAATGAGTCGGGCAATCGACACACGATCGCCGTCCATTTCGTTCGGGCTTTCCAGCGGGCCGGCGACCTGTCCCCAAAGCGTGTCGGCTCGGCCATCCCAGAAAAGCCAGCGATGATGAGCGACATTCCATAGAGCGGGTGTGTGTCGATCTCCTGTGGACACTCCTTCTGAAAGTGTCCTTCCATCCGTAAACGATTTAGCGGGATCGTGACAGGTAGCGCAGGATATTTTTCCATTTCGGCTCAGCCGTGGATCGAAGAACAGCCGCTGGCCCAGCCGCGCCGCACGGCCTTTTTTTTGAAATTGGTTCGTCGCGTCGATCGGCGGAGGCAAGAGAGGCGAATGCTGAAAGATGCGGTCGCGCTCCAGCTTATCAAACGTGATCGCGATAGGGCTGTCTGCGTTGGCCCTTGAAGGGCTCCCCGGTGACAGTGCCATTCCGCAAAGCAAATTCAGTGCGACGAGCAGGCTGGTTCGAGAAGACATAAGTCGAGTCGGGGTTGTCATTCGAGCGTGATTTCAGTCTGCGCACGTTCGGTAATGCCGTTGCGAGTGATGTCAAAGTAAAGTTCCCATCGGCCTACCATATGAAAGAGCATGCCTTCAACGTGAATACAGCCTTCACCGGCCTGCTCGATGCGAGGTTTTGTGTTCATGCCGTGCTGGTGCTGCGGCATGGCGGCGTCCACGGAAATCACGAGGTCTTTCGCGTCGGTTGGGTCGCCCGATTTGCCGGTCACGCACGCCTGAATCTCGAACGGCTCATTAAGCGGGACCTTCGGCGGCATGATCGAAAAGACAACTTCATAACCGCCGGCATTGCTGGTGATGCGCGAGCTTTCGGAGGCCTGTAGCGAAGGCCTGTCACTTGTTTGATCACGGATGCCTGTCGGCGAGCCGCCGGCACAGGATGCCAAGATAGCAAGCACCGGCAGGGCGAAGATCGACCTTCTGGCAAACAAGCAGCAGGTCCGGTGAGTCGGCAAGTGAAATGTTCCAACGGCAATGGACATACCCGCGTCTGGCGCAGGCCAATCAATTTGTCTTGCGCTGTTGCCGGGCCGGCGCGGTAAAGAATCGAGAACCAAAGACATCAATAAACTCCCCGTCAGTGGAAAAGTAGGCGCCGCGGTGATTGCCAAAGTCGATGACGATCAGCCGCCCGTTTTGGTCGAGCTGAATGGACGTGGGTCGATACAGCTCACCGGCTCCGAGGCCGAAACTACCCCAGTGCCCCATGAATTGACCTTCATTGTCATACTTCAGAATGCGATCGGCGCCCATGTCCGTGACGAATACGTTGCCGTTCTCGTCGACGGCCATCCCGAACGGCTCCACGACACCCAGATCGGATCTCGGACGAAGCGTTCCCGCCGAGGCGCCGTCCACATGATATGAAAAAATGCAACGTCGATCCGCATCAACGACGCGCAGCGTCTTCGTGGCGCGGTGATAGATCATGTCGGTCGGTCGAATCCAATCTTCGCCCTCGCGCCCGAACTGACCCCACGTTGCCGAAACGTTCCACTCGGCATCGAATTTCAAGAGCCGTCGATTGACCGCGTCAAGAATGTAACTGTTCCCGTTTTCATCGCGCTCGATGGCGGTCGGCTCGATGTTCGCGACGGCCACATGGTCGCGCGGATCGGCGACAAGCTGTGTGCGCTGAGTCAGATCGATCGCCGAGGCGAACTTTGCCATCAAAGGGTCAAAGCGGATCGCGTCCGCCGCCGGGGGTGTGAGTCGGAAAACCTGGACGCGCCGATTGCCCGCGTCGCAGACGTAAAGCAATGATCGGTTTGTATCCAGCTTCACGTCCGTCGGCCTTACGAATTCCCCGTTTCGCCCGCCGTATGTTCCAATTTGTGTGATCCAGATCGGTTCCCTGGCCGAGAGGTCGAACAGGAGAACTGAGTGGCTCTCAGGCTCAGTGATGGCCATGAGCCGACCGTCCACGTCGCACCGTTGTCCATAGTGCGAGACCAGCGTCAGGTCGAGCCCCGAATTTGCCAGCGGGTCCTTCGGTGTCTCCGGTGTGACGATGCCGAAAACCTGGCACCGATTCTCAAACCCCTCGCAAACTACGGCCCGATCGCCGTTCGGTGCAATGGCGACTGAGTTGGGATAGTGCAGGCGACCACTGCCCTCGCGCGGCCGCACCGCATGAACACCGAACCGATAGAGATACGATCCATCCACGTCGAAGACGTGTACCCGATGGTTGTCGCCGTCTGCGACATACACCCGACCCGTCTGCACCTGGATTCCCGTGGGGTTCATGATGAAGCCGGGGTAAGGGCCCCACTGGCTCCAGGCCTCGATGAACTTCCCGCCGGCATCAAACCGTTGCACCCGGGCATTGTCACCGTCGGCGACGTAAACGCTTCCTAAGGGATCGACGGCCACGCCGGTCGGTCGGCGAAACTCGCCGTCGCCCTTGCCGTAGCGCCCGATCGTGAACTGATGAATGGCTTCGAGATTGAAAACCTCTATGCGATGATTCCCCTCATCGACGACATAGACCCGCCCATCGTTGACCGCCACGCGCGTCGGGTTGTTAAACTGACCCCTGCCGCGTCCGTAGCCGCCCCACGATCGGATGAAGACCCCATCGGCATTGAAGACCTGCACGCGGTGGTTGCCGCTGTCCGCCACCAAGACTTCCCCGTCGCCCGAGACGGCCAATCCGCCGGGTCGATTCAATTGCCCCGGAGCCGTTCCGCGACGTCCCCACGCGGCGACCCGCTGGGCGTCCGTGCCGAATACTCTGATTTGATGGCTCTGTTCGTCGGCGATGAGAATTCGCCCTTGAGCGTCGAACGCCGCGTCGGTGGGATTGCTCAAGTCCGAGATCGTGGACTGATAAGCACCTAGTTCGTGGATGACTTGCTGATCCGGCCGAATGTCCGCCAAAGTGTGCGGCTCAATCCCTTCAGTCTGAGCTGATCCAGGCTGTGACACCGCGAGAATCAGAACCAGAATGCCGGCCGCCATCGTCGCGGCTTCAGTTCGCCCTTTGCATAACGGGGCGAAGATACGCAGGCTGTAACGGCGACGAGCCAAAGTAACGGGTCCCCTTTTCATCAGAATGGTGAAGTCTATGGTGTCGCTGATACTGCGTCCAAACAGCCTGAATACGGATTGTCGACGCCGAAACCTGCCGTATGGAACGACAAACCGGCAATCATGCAATAAAATCCGTTACGGGGCGAATCCGAGGGGGACGCATTCCGTTTGAATACCTTGGGAGTGTGGGTCCCGACGGCGAATCTGTCGGTCAGGGTGACGATGACGGCGAGCGATATCCAATCTGTCGAGTCAGGCCAACCGGCCCATTCCGGACAGTCCACGGTCCTGGGCCTTCGGCATGCGCCGTGGATCATCAGTGACCCCCGGGCTGTCTTTAGCCGAGTCGAGGATGTCGGCCATTATGGCTGGACCCTCTTCGTGCTCCTTTGCCTCGTGACGCTGGTGGGCGTTGTCGAGGTCCAGACCGGCCTGATCGACCGCCGGGTGGATCAACAGACCGAAGAGCAGCTCGCCGTCGTGGAAAAGACGCAGGGAAATCTTGTCGATCGGGTGCAGCTACGCGAAGTCATGGCCGACGTTCGCAAGCAGGGTGAGTTCATGAAGTTGCTTCGGCGGCTTGGCGCCGTCGTACTCAAGCCGCTTTACATGCTCACTTCCTTCCTGCTGATTTCATCGTTGCTGTACGCCGCCGTCGCCCTGACCGGACGCAAGCCCGAATACCACACGCTCCTGACCATTTGTGTCTATGCCGGCTTCGTCGAACTGATCGGCTTCTTCCTGCGCCTGGCGATGATGTTCGCCTACCGCACGACCCACGTGGATACGAATCTCGCCATTATGGCGAAGCCCGGTGAGGCTCCGTATCTTGCGGCAATCGATCCTTTTCGTATCTGGTTCTGGGTGCTTGTGGCCTTCGGCCTGATCGTTACCCAGCAGTTGGGCCGCCGCATGGCGATAGTCTGCTGCGCTATTCTGGGGATTGTCGCGTCGGTCGGCCACGTCGGCCTCGAATATGCAATGAACTCGTAACGTGGCGGCATGGACCGCCTCGAAGGTGCCTCGCATGCGAAAAATCATCAGTATCGTCATCCTCCTGGCCGTGGTCGGAGGCGTATTCGCCCTCGGGAGTCTTCGGCGCGGGGCTGATCAGAAGCCCGTCCTAAGTGTCGCGGATGAGGTGGCGCTCACCGTCAACGCGATCCTGCCGGCCCGGCAGGAAATCATCCGACTTGTACAAGCTCCCGGCGAGACCGAAGCGACGCTTGAGGTCGAGATCAGCTCCGAAATCGTCGCCAAGATTGAAGAAATGCCGGTTGTCGAGGGTTCCAAGGTTCAGCGCGGCGATCTGCTTTGCCGTTTGGATGACGATAATCTGGTCGCGGAAGTCGAGTCCGGAGAGGCGCGCGTGCGCCGGCTTGAGGCGGCGGTCGTGGATGCCGAGGCCGATGTGGAGCGTGCCGAGCGCGACTATCGCCGGCAGGTCCGCCTGTCCGAAGTAGACGCCACCAGCGACAAGGAACGGCTCGACTACATCACTGCTCTCAAGAAAGCCAATGCAGTCCTCGACATGCGAAAGCAGGAGATCGTCGAAGCACAGGCCTATCTTCGTCGGGTCAAAGAGGACCTCAAGCGGACGGTCATCGAGTCACCTATCGACGGTGTTATCTCCAAGCTGGACGCCAAGATCGGCGAGGTCGTTGTCACCGGCACCATGAACAACCCCGGCACCGTTATCATGACCATCAGCGATATGTCGAGCATGCAGGTGCGGGCCCGTGTCGATGAGGTCGACATTCCACTTGTCAAGTCCGGCCAAAAGGCCCGCATCTATCTCCAGTCGGATCAACAGTCGGCGATCCCCGCGAAAGTCATCCGCGTTGCCTCAAAGAGCACCAAGGAACTGGGCCGCGACGTCGTCACGTTTGAGACCCTCCTGGAGGTGATGGACGGTGATCGCCGCATCCTTCCCGGCATGACGGCGAATGTTGAGATCGAGGTCGCACAGCAGAGCGACGCCATCACGATTCCCGTCGAGGCCGTCGTGCATCGGATGCGCAAGGAACTGCCCGAGGCGGTTGTTAATGAGTTCGACAAGCGGCAGGAAAACCTGGACCTCTCCGAACGCGCCAAGGCCGCCCAGTACATCAAGGTCGCCTATGTGATCGAAGACGAGGTCGCACGCGTCCGCCTGATCCAGCCGGGCATCGCGGATACACGACTCGTTCAGATTGAAGACGGCATCGGCATGAACGACACCGTGATTGCCGGACCCTATCGCAGCCTGGATCAGTTGAAAGACGGGCGTAAGGTGACCATGCCCGACGATGAAAAGGCGAAGCTCGCCGAGGCGCGCAAGAAGCAAGAACAGAAAACGGATGACAATTCGCAGGAGCCGAAGGTCGCCGGCGGGGCGGGCGATTCGGCTGACCCGGCTGCAAGCGGACAGCTCTCTGCGGCGAGTGGATCGTAACGAGGCACGGGTAGCTCAATGGACCAGCCGCAATCAAACAGTCTCATCGCCCTGCGCGATCTCGAGAAGATCTATCGCGTCGGTACCGAATTGGTCCACGCCCTGCGCGGCGTTACTCTCGATATTTTCTCCAACGAGTTCGTTGCCATCATGGGCCCCAGCGGTTCGGGCAAGAGCACGCTCATGAACATCCTGGGATGCCTCGATATTCCCACGCGCGGCAGTTACGAACTTAACGGAACCGATGTCTCCAAGCTCTCGCAGTCCGGCCTCGCGAAGATTCGCGGCCGCCAGATCGGCTTCGTCTTTCAGAACTTCGAGTTGCTTCCCCGCACGACCGCACTGAAGAATGTTCAGCTTCCACTAATGTACGCCATGGTGCCCAAACGCCGCCAACGGGCGATGGCCGCCCTCGAGCGCGTCGGACTTGCCGATCGTGCGACGCACCGCCCGAATCAACTCTCCGGCGGACAGAAACAGCGCGTCGCCATTGCCAGAGCGTTGGCGCAGGAACCTGACATCATCCTCGCCGATGAGCCCACCGGTAATCTCGACTCCGCCACCGGCAACGAGATCATGTCCATCTTTGAAGATCTCCACGCCGCCGGACAGACGATCATCATTGTCACGCACGAGCCCGACATTGCACAACAGTGTCATCGTATTATCACCCTGCGAGACGGACTGATCGCCTCTGACGTGCCCTCAGGCAGGGCCTCCGTCTCTACCCGCATGGAATTGGAAACTGCGGGGGCGACCTCATGAACGCAGCCGAGGCAGGGCGGCTCCGGCGGATGGCCCAACTGTTCATGGCCGGGCTCAGCCGCTCGGCCCAGAACATTCTCACAGCCTTCATTCAAATTTGGGCAAACAAAGGCCGCTCGATCCTCACCACGCTCGGCATCATCATTGCCGTCACCGCCATCATCACCGTCGTTTCTTTTGTCGAAGGATTCGGCCGCTACATGACCGGAATGCTTCGGGGCTATGGCACTCAGTACATGGTTGTCTGGCCGGATATCAGTTGGGAGCAGGAAATGACAGGCGTCGGCCGCGTCACGATGACCGAGCGCGACATCGAGGCCGTTCGAACCGAGTGCCCTGACGTTGCCCGCATCACCCCGTTCTTGTTTACGGAGACTCAGGTCGCCTATCGCAAGGGGGCCATCGAGAACATCCCGACGCGCGGCGTGACCGAAGAATATCAGGTCATCCGCAACTATTACGTAGACAAGGGCCGTTTCTTTGGCCCGCTCGACGTGGAAATGGCAGCGCCGGTGGTGGTCGTCGGACGCAGCGTTCTCAAGCTCCTCGAGTGCGACGAGTCCGTACTGGGCGACACGATTCAGATCGCCGACCGACGCCTGCGAGTCATCGGCATTCTCGAGGAGAAGGGCAGCTTCATGGGTGACGATCAGGACCAGACGGTCATGATCCCCTACACACTCATGGTTCAGATGTTCCCGCAGATGCGCGAATCAATGCGATTCCTGGCCGAGGCGAACGGCGAGGAGAAAATCGATGATGCCGAGGCACAGCTTAGACGCGTCCTGAGACAGCGACACGGCCTGGAGATCGGGCAGCCCGACGACTTTGGTATCCAGCGCCAGGACAGGATGCTCCGCGAGTTTCACAAAGTCCGGGCCACCGCAGCCGGTGTTCTGGCCGGCATCGTGAGCATTTCGCTACTCGTCGGCGGCATCGGAATCATGAACGTTATGTTCGTCTCGGTCAGCGAGCGCACACGGGAAATTGGTCTGCGAAAGAGTGTCGGCGGCCGAAGACGCGACATCATGCTCCAGTTCCTGACCGAGGCAGTCGTTCTCAGCACCACGGGTGGGGCCATCGGCGTGGCACTCGGCTACGGACTCACTCACATTGCCGCCCTGCATCCGCAGATGGTGGATATCAACGTGCCAATCTGGTCCGTCGCACTTGCTCTGGGCTTCTCGGCCGGGGCCGGCGTCGTTTTCGGAATCATCCCGGCGTTCAAGGCAGCGATTCTTCACCCCATCGACGCCCTGCGACACGAGTAGGCGGAAGAGCGACATCATGGCCGAATTGGTCCCGACATCCCGGCACGCCGCATCTTCGCTCGCCGGTGGCTCCGCGCAACCCAATTCGTCCCGCTTCCCGTCTCCACTTGTCGCCGTTGAATATGTCTCGGCCCTCGGTGCCCGTCACTGGCAGAACATTCTCACAGCGCTCGTTCAGGTCTGGGCCAACAAGGCCCGCTCCCTGCTTACCACGCTCGGAATCATCATCGCCGTCACCTCCACCATTACCGTGGTTTCGTTCGTGCAGGGCTTCGGAAACTACGTCACCGACATGCTCCGTGGATTCGGCACCAACATGATGTTCGTCTTCCCCTGGACCGGCGACGACCACGGATTCATGATCGGCCGCATCACCATGGACATCTCGGACGTTCGCGCCGTCGCCGCTCGGTGCGACAAAGTCCGCCGCATCAGCCCCCTCGTCTTTGCCGCCGCGACCATCGAGTTCGGCCGCGAGAAAATCGAAGCCGCCGAAGTCCAGGGCGCCACCGAGCAGTTTCAACCCATCCGAAAGTACTTCGTGGACAAGGGCCGCTTCTTCAGTCCGCTGGAAGTGGACAATGGTTCATACGTCTGCGTCCTCGGTCGCAACGTGCAAAGCCTTCTCGAGGCCTCCGACCAGATCGTCGGCGATTTCGTCTATATCAACGCCACCCGCTTCCGCGTACTGGGAATTCTTGAGGAGAAGGGGAACATGATGGGGGAAAATCAGGACGACCTGATTCTCATCCCGTACACAACGGCCCTTAAGCTCTCGCCGATGTCACAGTACTTCATGCCCTTCATCGTCGAAGCAACCGATGAGAAGGACATCGAAGAGTGCAGCCTGCAAATCTCCCGCGTCCTTCGCGAGTGTCACGGCCTGGAGCCCGGCACGCCCAACGACTTTCGCATCCTTCGTCAGGACGAATTTCTGCGCGACTTTGATCGCGTCAAGATCATCGCCACCAGCGTCCTGGCGGGCATTGTCGGAATCTCCCTCATCGTCGGCGGCATCGGCGTGATGAACATCATGCTGGTCAGCGTCACCGAGCGCACGCGCGAGATCGGACTGCGCAAGAGTGTCGGCGGTCGGCGGCGCGACATCCTCTTTCAGTTTCTCACGGAAGCGGTTGTCCTCAGCACGGTCGGCGGCGGAATCGGCATCGCCCTCGGGTTTGCAATCTGCCGCATCGCGTCGCAGCATCCCGCCATGGTGGACATCCCCGTCCCCGCCTGGGCAGTCGCCCTTGGATTGAGCTTCTCGGCCGGCACCGGCGTCCTCTTCGGCATCATCCCCGCCTTCAAGGCCGCGATCCTTCACCCCATTGACGCCCTCCGCCACGAGTAGTGTCGAGCCTTCACTTTCCCTACACCTCAACGATTGGCTGGTCGCTCCCGTCCGCCGAGGCATATCCGAATCGACTTTCCGGCGTTTCCCAGTTTCCACCTTTCAGGGATAATCGCCGTACCGGTCCGTCATGAAGAAAGCCCTTGTCCAATTATTGGCCCAGCGAGTCCCCATCAGCTCCCTTTTCGCAAGCGCGATGCTGGTTTGCCTGACCGTCAGACCGGGACACGCCGGCGCCCAGTCGCCATCGATCACGCCGGCCTCGCAAGGTTCTCATGAGCCGGTGATGATCCACTCGCTTTCATCGAGCGATCCTTCAACCGCCTCCCGGCCCCTTAACATCCTAATCCTGAATTCCTATCGTTCCGACACGCCCTACACTCAGGTGCAGGTCAATGCAATTCGGCAAGCGCTCATCGGCTCCAGGTCCAACTGCTTTCAGTTTTTTTACGAATACCTCGATGTCCTGAGTGACAGCGACGAACGATTTTTCATGTCTCTCGGGGCCTGGTATCAGGAGCGCTACGAAAAGCGATACCTGGACTTGATCATCACTACCGATTCACCCGCATTGAAGTTTGCGCTGGCTTACGGTGACGTCGCCTTTCGGGGCGTCCCCATTGTGTTTTCCGCTGTTTCCAACGTGGACGTTCTTCGCCAGGTTGATTCCCGTCGCGCAACAGGTGTAGTGGAGTCGGTTGATGTATCCGGCACGTTGAAGTTGGCATTACAGCTTCAGTCGAACCTGCATCGCGTCATCTTCCTGGCTGATCAAACCCAGCATTCTGAGTTTCTCAGAGCCCGCGCTGAATCAGTGTTGGATCAGTTTTCTGATCGCATCGAATTTCAATGGCAATTGGGGGGCACATCGACCGAAATCGAACAGCGACTGACCGGATTGGGGAATGAGACCGCCGTCATCCTTCTCGCCAATTACAATTTCGCGGACCGCGCTCCGGGAGCAGACGAGACGCAGCTTCAACATCTTTGCAAGAACTCGCCCGTACCAATCTACGCTTTGTTCGACAGCTACCTTGAGCAGGGAGTTCTTGGCGGTGTCGTCGCCTCCGGAGAGGCGCAGGGCCGCGCAGCGGCGCATTTAGCCCTTCGGGTGCTCCAGGGTGAACCGGTCGCGCGCGTTCCCATCATTCATGAAAGCCCGAATGTCGCGTTGCTGAACTGGAACGCGATGCGGCGATGGGGTATCAAGGATTCACAACTGCCGCCGGGCGCCGTCATCAAGTATCGCGTGCCATCCGTCTTTGAGCAGTACGGCTGGCACATCGTCGCGGCCGCTTCGTGTTGTCTGCTGGAAGCTGGAATCATATCCGCATTTCTGCTCAACGTGATTCGGCGCCGCAGAGTCGAGCGCGATCTTGGAGAACAGCGCACCCTGCTCAATGAGATCATTAACAATGTTCCACATGCGGTTTTCTGGAAAGACCGAAACTCCGTGTACCAGGGAGGCAACCTGCAATACGCACGGGACGTCGGCTTTCAGTCCCCCTCTGAAGTGGTCGGTAAAACGGACTACGACATTCACACGAATGCGGACTTGATCCATAATTACCGCGCAAGCGATCGGGCGGTCATCGAGAAGCGTCAGCCGATTCTGAATGAGTTGCACCTTCAGCGTTTTGCCTCCGGCGCATGCGGTTCGGTGCTCGTCAGTAAGGCGCCGCTGTTCGATGAGCAGGGCGAAGTGAGAGGCGTCCTCGGTGTTTATACAGATGTCACGCGCATGAAGCAGGAGGAGGCCCGACTGGCCCTGTTCAATGACATCGCCACAAACATAACATCGAGCCTTCCGGTTGAAGACATCATCCGTCAAACCGTCGACAAAGTGGCCCAGGTATTTCCGGAAATCCGAGTCTCCTACTCAACTGTTGATCCTTCGGGCCGACTCGAGGTCGTGATCTCGCGGCAGCCGCGGGATTGGGTCTCCATCAGCGGCATTGTCGCCGATCTGCGGCAGGCACCTCGCTATCTGTCGGTTCTTCGTGCAGGTCAACCGGTCATCCTCTCCGACCTCAAACATGAGCCACCGGAAACAGACGTCTGCGCCATTTTCGACCTGAACATCACACGAGCCGTTCTGGATGTGCCGATCCGATGCGTCGACGGACTAGTGGGGATCCTGGGATTCTGCTCGCCGGTTCCCCGCGAGTGGACCGAGGACGAATTGGCGACTCTCATAGGCATCACAACTCATTTCTCCGTCGCCATCCAGGAGTCGAAGGCACGCGCCAGAATCGTCGATGCCCTTGCCTCGCTTCAGGAAAGCGAAGCCAGATTTCATGCCTTCATGGACAACTGTCCCATCATCGCATTCGTCAAAGATCTCGATGGGCGCTTGGTCTATGCGAATCCGGCCATGGAGGACCGGTTTCGCATGAAGCTCACCGATTGCAAGGGAAAAACCGACGCCGAACTTTGGCCCCCCGCGACGGCGGCCCAGTTCCGCAAAAACGACATCGCCGTGCTCGAAAGCGACACGCTGGCCGTCGTCGACGAGGCCACCGAATTCGACGGTGAAGTCCAGTATTGGACGAGCTACAAGTTCCCGTTTCGAGACGCGTCCAATTGTCTCTACCTTGCAGGAATGTCAGTTGAGACGACCCATCAGCGCCACGTCGAACAGTCATTGAAGGACGCCAATGAGCAACTTGAACGGCGCGTCTTGGAGCGCACGGCTGAACTCAAGGAAAGCGAAGAACGGTTTCAAAAACTCTCTAACGCCTCGTTCGAGGGTATTGCGATCCACGAAGACGGCAGGATACTGGCGGCGAACCCCGCACTGGCGGAGATGTTCGGATACGAGTTATCCGAGATCGTAGGCTTGACCCGAAAAGAGCTTATCGCGCCGGAAGCTCTTCAGGAAACGCGCGACGAACTACGGGCGTCCATCACCAGCGGCAGCGACGAGGTGCAGGAAACCATCGGTCTTCGACGAAGCGGCGAGACCTTTCCGATCGAGCTGCGTGGAAAATGGGTACCGTATCTCGGCCGTCTGGTCCGAGTCTCCGCGATTCGGGACATCAGCGGCAGAAAGCAGGCGGAGCATGAGAAACTACGCCATCAGGCTGAATTGGCACACATTCTCCGCCGCGTTACTCTGGATGAACTTGCGTCCGGCCTGGCGCACGAGTTGAACCAACCGCTCGCGGCGATTGCGAACTACACGAGCGCCGCCTTGCGTCGCCTTCGCGACTCGGCGAGCCCCGGCCCCGAAATCGCTGAAGCGATGTCACTCGTCGCCGAGCAAAGCGAGAGAGCCGCTCAGATTATCCGGCGAGTTCGAGCCTTCGCCCGAAAAAGCGAGGCCAACCGCACAGCCGCTGATCTGAACACCATCGTCGAGAATGCCGTCAGGCTCGTCGAACACGAAATCACCCAGAGGGCAATCGACTGCGTCTGCAGTCTAGCCGCCGACCTACCGCCTGTGACCGTGGACGCAATTCAAATAGAGCAAGTAATCATCAACCTGATTAAGAACGCATGCGACGCGCTGGAAAAGACCCCGGTGGGAAAGGGCCGGATTGTCATCTCGACAAAGCTTGTCGATGACAAGGTCGAACTGGACGTGATCGACAACGGACCGGGTGTCAGCCCACAGGCTGCGGCTGACCTCTTCAAGCCTTTCTCCACAACGAAGGATCGAGGTGTGGGTCTCGGACTTTCCATTTCCCGAGGCATCGTCGAGGCGCACGGCGGCCGCCTTCGGTTCAGGTCGTGCCCAGACGGCCGCACCGCCTTTGAGTTTCAACTTCCCATCGGAAAGCTGGCGCGGCTTCCTCAGGCCACCCAGTAGATTGGACTCGCTTTCTCTACAATATGCCGGCACTTGCACTCTCATCTTCATGGTCGTTCAGGGCATTGCATGATTAAGTGATCCTTCAGTCTCGGGTGTCCGGCCACCCAAGTGCAACGGAGGCCCTGCAGCCACGTGCCCAGTTATGTGCAATATGCACAGCGATCGATCCCGCGCGTGCCAAGCAACTCAGTCAGCCGTAGGGGTTTTCCTGTAGCCGCCCCCGTCTTGGCATTTGTTCTTGTTTTACAAAAAGCGCCTATTTGCGATGATTCCATCCAGGAATTATCCGTTATTCTCCGGGAAAGGTCTTTGCGGCATTCCGCCCAGTGCGGGGAGCGAGATGACACAACAGCTCAGAAGCAAGACGGTGCTCGTCGTCGACGATGACAATGCCGTACGCGATTCCCTCAAATGGTTGATAGAGTCGGTCGGCCTCTCTGCGCTTTTGTTCGCCTCGGCCGACGAAATGCTCAATTCCGACGCCTTGCAACACGCCGGCTGCATTCTGCTTGACGTTCGAATGCCGGGTATCAGCGGCCTTGAGTTACAGGAGCGACTCAACGCTCGCGGTGTCATCACCCCTGTCATCGTCATCACCGGCCACGGTGACGTTCCCATGGCAGTCCGCGCGATGAAGGCGGGCGCCATGGACTTCATTGAGAAACCCTTCAGCGATCAACTCCTCCTCGATGAGATTTATCGCGCGCTCGAGAAGGACGCCGAGAGCAGGAAGTCCGCCGAGATGGATGCGCGAATACACGAGCGATACGAGCTTCTTTCGCCGCGTGAGCGCACGGTCATGACCATGGTTGTCGAAGGCATGTCCAATAAAGCCGTCGCGGCCGAACTGGGGCTTAGCCAGAAAACCGTTGAAGTTCATAGAGCACGCGTCATGACAAAACTTCGGGCAGATTCGCTCGCCCAGTTGGTACGGTACGCCGTGCAACTCGGACTCTCCCGTACCTGACCCCTCGTCAGCCCGTCTTTCGACACATCTCAAGATTCAGACATGGTTTGTCGATGAATACCCCGAGGCTGATTCCGCTTCCGTCGGGGTTTGATGCATGTCTAATTTCGCTCCGCAGTCATCGCGGCGCGCTTTCCGCCCGCATTCTTGCATCAGGGCAGCGACCGCCGGCCTGTTTTGTGTCGGCTGCGCGCTGTTAGCGGTTGGATCCTTCCGAGCTTATATCGTTAGTCGAAACGCCTTCGACGCCTTCGACGGCTGTCTGGGTTGGTTTGGGCTTGGGCTTTTTGTATCAGCGGTAATCCTTCGTTGGGCATCCCGGGGCCGCCATGACGCCCCATCTTCGCAGGAAAACCAGATCGCCGCGACGCCGGAATCGTCTCAGATTGCGCTGGAGGCTTTGGCGTCCTGGGCCCATGAGATTCGAAATCCCCTCTCCGCCCTCATCGGCCATGCCGAACTCCTTCACGACACGACTTCACTCACTGCGATTCCCGCGACACCATCGGACTCCGCTTCGCGCGAAACCGCCCTCACAAACATCCGGACTTGCTCCCGCCACATTCTCGGTCTCATCAACGACACTCTTGATATGGCCCGCCTCGTGCGCGGCCGGATTCCAATCGATATCACTCCCTGTTCCCCCCATCGTGTCATGATGGAGGTCCGACAGATCGTGTCCGCCAGAGCCCTCGCGAACAACCTTGAGCTCACCGTCGCCTGCGATGGCCCCATCCCCGAGGCCGTCAATACCGATGCCGTCCGCCTTCGACAAATTCTGCTCAACCTCGTCTCCAACGCCATTAAGTTCACGCACACCGGTTTCGTCCGCATTGTCGCCCGGGTTGTCCATGCGACTCCGACGTCGCTCTTGGAATTTCAGGTCATCGACTCCGGCCCGGGCCTGACCGCTGATCAGCTCGCCGGCCTCTTCGTTCCCTTTCAGCCGGTCGGCGGTGATGAGTCGCTCAAAGCAGGCGGTGTTGGACTGGGGCTCGTCATCAGCAAGAGGCTGGCATCTCTGCTCGAAGGAGAGTTGCTCGTCGAATCCAAGCCTGGTGTGGGGACGACGTTTTCCGTCCGCATCCCGGCCGGCCCGCTTGACCGCGTGAGGATGCTGGATTCTCGTCACCTCGAAGAATGGGCCGTGGACGACTCCGACGATTCTTCTAACTCAGCCGCTATGGATGTCCCGCTCGCGGCCCAAGCCGAGCCATCGTCCACGGCACACGCCGTCGAACCGATCCGAGTCAATCTGCCCGACGGTTGTCGCATTTTGCTGGCGGATGACGTCCCGGCGAATCGCAAACTCTTTGCTTTGCTCATCCATCGAGCCGGCGGCATCGTCACGCTCGCCGAAAACGGACGCGAAGCGGTGGAGCTTGTTTGCCCGCCCGGGGAGCCTGAATCGCACGCACCCTCTTCGCACACGCAGAACTTCTCCGTGCCCTTCGACCTTGTAATACTCGATCTGGAAATGCCCGTGATGGGTGGTATTGAGGCGGTGCGCACAATGCGAAGCGCCGGGTGCCGTTTGCCGGTGATCGCGCTCACCGCCCACGATACGCCGGACCTTCGTCGCAAGTGTCGAGAGGCCGGCTTTTGCGACTACATCACCAAGCCGATCGACCGCAACGATTTTCTGACCATCCTCAGTTCATGGATTCAGCCGGCACAGACCCGATCCGGCAATGATGGGTCGAACGCTCGCCGTTCACCCCGGGCCGCCACGCATTGATTCCGGCGGCTATTGTCCGTCGACGGTGTGACACTCAAAGCAAACTCGCGGATTCGTCTTGTATTTTTGTGGATGAGTGGGCGGCAGCGGGTAGACCGAATCGTCTCCGATATGACACAGTCCACACGCTTCAACGGACTGATCGTGAGCGCTCTGGCGATCGGCGCTCATCAGGTAACGGGCCAGGGCAAGTTCCGCCCTGCCGTCGCAGATGCCGCCGTCCTGATCCACTTCCGCGAAAAGCGAGTTGTAGTCTTCAGTCCCCTGCGCCACCACGCGGCCGGTCGGCACATATTCGCCCGTAGAATAGAACTGAACGGGAAACTGAGTCTGCGGACTGCCGTCGTCCGGCTTGAACAGCACCCGCCAATCGCCGCAGCCGCAGCTGGCCAACATGAAGAGACCCATCTCCACGTCCGGCGCGTTTGCCAGGCGGAATCGACCGAAGTAGGGGTTTGTGTTGGAAATCCCGCCCACGACGACGGTCCCATCCGCCGGCGGGCCGGGAATGAACTGCGGGAAGACGTTGCATCCCACCACGATCGCAATGAGCGACAGCCAACCACATGCTCTACGACGCATCTTCCCCTCCGCGAATCGCCCCTTTATCTCCCGTGGATCATTATATCCAGATCACGTCCGTCCGGGCAATTCTCACCTCAATTACTCTGATAATGCGTTCTGTGATCCCCTCTTGAGGGCGGCTCTGGTGCCATTTGCACCACGGCACCAGTCGTCGCGGAGCTCAACGTCAGATAAGATCGATAGACCCATGAAGCAGAGTTTCCTCATTCTGGCGCTGAGCAACCTGTTGCTGATGTCCCTTACGGCCGTATTGGGGCTGATTGTCGCGGGTGAGGTGGGCTTTGAACGACACTTTCTGCTTGGCGTCCTGACGGCCATGTATACCTGTTTTGTCCACATCGTGACGTTTATGTATTTTGTCGTGCAGGAGAAGATCATCCGGCAGGCGGCGCTCATGGCGGGGCTCGACGCCGGTTTTCACGAAGTGGTGATGAAGATGAAGTCCCGGGCCCTTCGCATCGGCATGGTTGGAATCGCCTCCATCCTGCTGGTTGTTGCGTTGGGCGCGGCCATCGGGATTTATGTCCCACCGGCCGCCCACCTGCTTGCCGCTTTTTCCGCGATCGGCGTTCAGTTGCTTGTGAACTTCTTTCAGTACGCACTCCTGGACGAGTACAGCCGCGTTCAACACCGCGCGTTTCCGGAGGGTTGAGTGACGCAATTTCCAGTGACGAATCGTCCGCATTTCAGAGCATTGATCGTCGCGATCGCTTCCTTCCTGCTTGGGGCGATCGTGTCGGTTGCTCAGGATCGCAATGCCTCTTTTGAGCCGGCCGAGGATTCGCCGGCCGGCGGGTCGACGACGCGCCCCGTGAATTCCCTTCGCGCCGCACGCAAGCTCGCTTTGGCAGGGGAGTATCCCGCGGCGATCGCCATGTATGAGGCGCTTGGCGGCAACCCGCGGCTTCACCTTCGCGCGGCGTGCGGCCGCGCTGAAATAGACATTCAAATCGGTGATTATCAGGCTGGATTGACTCGCCTCCTTGGAATTGAGGAGATCGGCGGAAAGTCCGCCGCATGGCATGCAACCGTTGCGGCGTTTAGAGAGGAAATGGGAGACTATGACTCGGCTATCGGCCACAATAAGAAGGCGATTGCCGCGGACGAGGAGAACCTGCGTGCTCGATACCAGCTTGGGCGCGTGCTGGAAACCGTGGGGCGCGTCGATCAGGCCATCGATGCCTATCGCTATTTCAACGATCGGATGGCCGGCGAAGCCCTTTCGGAGCGCGCCGACGATCTGACATATCTAGGGCTCGGCTTCCTTCGCTTCAGCGCGCTTTCGCGCCATCGAGACATCGTCCGTCGCACGCGGCACGTGCTTACTGAAGTGTTTCAGGAGGCGATGGAGTTCGTCGACGCGGACTATTGGCCAGCCAGACTGGCTTCGGCGGAGCTGCTCCTGGCCAAGCACAACCTCGGCGAGGCCCGGCAGGACTTTGAGGCCATTCTCAAGCTCAATCCGAACGTGGCCGCCGTCCACGTCGGGCTCGGCCGAATCGCTCTTGAAGAGTGGAACTTCGAGGAAGTCGACAAGTGCGTCGCCCACGCCCTCAAGATGAATTCGTCGTCGGTCGTTGCCCGGCTGCTTGAGGCTGACTGCCGAATGACCGAGCGCAAGTACGAAGACGCCATCGTCGCGGCCGATCATGCCCTTGCAACTAATCCAAACAGCATCGATGCGCTGGGTGTGAAGGCGGCGGCTCAGACGCGCCTCGGCAACGAGGTCGGGGCCGGCGCGACGATTGCAGCCGCTCAACGGATTAGCGCGAAGGCGGGGGCGTTGCACAACGCGCTGGGAACCTGGCTGGCGGCGGGGCGGCAGTATGGCGAGGCGGAGGCGCATTTCAAGAAGGCGATCGAGTTCGCCCCGTGGTGGGCAAGTCCGCGGACGTCGCTGGGGCAGGTGTACATGGACACGGGCGAGGAGACGCTTGCCCGGCGGACGCTCGAGGCCTCGTTTGCCCTGGACAGCTTTGACAGCCACACGCACAACGTATTGGAATTGCTCGACGTGATCGACCGATTCGATCAGCTTGAGACCGAGCATTTCATCATCAAGTTCGACAAGCAGCGCGGCGACAGGGCGGCGGCGGACGGCGTGATCGCGCCGTATGTGAGCGAGTATCTGGAAGGCATCCACGCGGAAATCTGCAGGGACTTCGGAGTCTCGCCGGATATCACGGAGGGAGACGATGCATTGTCTCAGCCAGATCGTGCTGAATCCGACAGTCCATGGCCGCTGGGCAAGAAGACGATCATTGAGTTGTTCCCCGATCATATGGGTTTCTCGGTTCGGGTGACGGGGCGGCCGTTCATTGCGACGGTGGGTGCGTGCAGTGGTCGGGTGATCGCGATGGTGGCGCCGCGGGGGATGGCGCCGTTCGGTCGGTTCAACTGGGCGACGGTTCTTCGGCACGAGTTCACGCACACGGTGACGCTGGCGGCGACGCAGAATCGGATCCCGCACTGGATGACGGAGGGGCTGGCGGTATTTGAGGAGACGGCGCCGCGGTCGTGGGGCACCAAGGAGCTGTTGTGCCGGGCGGCGCGGATGGGGCAGCGCGACGAGGTGAGCGCGGGCGGGGGGCTGTTTACGCTGAAGTCGATTGATTGGGGGTTCATGCGGCCTCGGCGGCCGGACGATCGGCAGTTGGCGTACATGCAGAGCGAGTGGATGTTTGAGTACATCGTCGAGCGGCACGGTACGCCGGCGATCGGGAAGTTTTTGAAGGCGTTTCGAATGGGGCGGAACCAGGCCGAGGCGTTCCGGGAGGTATTGGGAATCGAGACGACGGCGTTCGATGCGGAGTTCGCACAGTGGACGAAACTGCAGGTGGGGTCGTGGGGTCTTTCGACGGCGCCGCTGCGCGACGTGGAGGAGATTCGCGGGGAGCTTGAGATGCTGCGCGAGGGCGGGGAGCGCAGGGAGGAAGGCGGCGAAGAGCGGCGCGGCGAGGAGATGGATGAGGGCACGAAGCGGCGGGTTGAGGCGGCGCTGTGGGGGGAGTATGCCGAGGCGCAGCTGTTTGACGGGGAGTACGAGCAGGCGGAGACGTCGGCGCGGCGGGGGTTGGAGGTGTATCGGGAGTCGGCGCGGGCGCTGGAGATATTGTGCCGGGTGCTGATCGGTCGGATGCTGAGCGAGAAGGACGAGGGGCGGCGCAATGAATTCGTGAACGAGGTCGATCCGTATCTTCGGACGCTGATTCGGGTGGAGCCGGAGTGCGGTGTGGCGATGAAGTATCTGGGGTTCGTGGAGCAGGCGTGGTCGCAGTGGAAGGAGGCGACGGGGTGGCTGTTGAAATACCAGGGGCGGTACCCTGACGATCCGGATTCGTATCGGCGGCTGGCGGGGATCTATCTGCATCTGGGTGACACGGACGCGGCACTTGGGCAGTTGGAACGGCTATTCTTGTTGAGCGAGGACGAGCCGGCGGTGGCGCGGCAGGTGGCGGAGATATACATGCAGAGGGCCGGTGAGGCGGCCGGTGAGGCGCGGGGGCTATCGGAGAAGGCGGCGACGTGGTATCGGCGGGCGCTGGAGGTGGATCCATATGACGGGGAGGTCCATGCGGGGCTGGGTTCGGCGCTCTTGGGCGCGGGGCGGGCGGAGGAGGCGGTGCGGGAGTTCGAGGTGGTATGCGGGATGTGGCCGGAGAAAGGGGTGGGGTATGCGGGGCTGGCGCGGGCGTATGAGGCGCTGGGGGACGAGGTGAAGGCGCGGAAGTATCGGGTGAAGGCGGAGGCGGGGGGCAAGGAAGAGCGGGGAGACGGGGAGCGGTGATTGTCTGCGAGTAATGAGTCGTGGTCAGACTCCCGCGGGCACGCCCTTGAACCAGCATATTTTTTTCGCGGACGAATTGTACACAAATCACCGGTTTGAGCGCGGGATTGGTCCTCACAGCAAGGTGACATAAGGTGACACAGCGCTCGGTGAAATTGTGCCAACTCGCGTGGCGGGCATGTGTTGGGGCGCTTCGACTTTTCGGCGGTTTTTGGTGAAAACGGGCAAGGTGAAACACGAACGGTGTATGCCCGAACAGGCACGGAAAGTTTCGGGGAAGTTCGTTTGTAAGTCTTTGAAAAACGGTTCGGGAAAGTGACACAGCGGGGCCGGGGGGCTGGGGATTTTGGTTGTGCACGATGCGCTACCTCTCGGGGCATGGATAGATTTATCTCCATTTGTTTATTTTTGCTCAGCGCTCGCGCGGGGAACGATGATCGCGCGGGCCGGGATGCGACCCCGGTGGGGTCGAGATGGATTGGGGCTTGCTCGGGTACAGGGGCGGTGCCCCTGCCTACTGACTTATGGCCCTTCGGGCCGTCGGCGTGCTAAACGGCGCCACGGCGGTCAGCGCTGGGGAGGATAAACTGCCAGGCGGCCATGGGCGGAATATCCTCGGGAACGAGTTGGCATGTCGAGGGTATCATGTGCGCCTGCGGCGGGATCGTGCCGGGGCCATCGCTGAGGGGCTTGCCCTAGACGCGACGAGCGACATGGTCGGTCACCGCCATGCGGGCGAACGCGGGTATTCGCTGTCGTGCCGAGGCGACGGCCCCGGAAAGAAGGGAGAAAATCATCCTGACACCTTTTCCACTTCAATGTTTACCTTACTCCCAATGGCTTGTTCGTCGGCCGGATGGACCAGGGGCTTGCCGCGACCATCGAGCACATCGCCTTCGGTTATGACGCCTCCGGGCTGCCGGAGACGCCGCGCGTCGACGGGAATGCAGTGGGGACATTTTCCTCGCTACCCGACGCTGTGATTGAGGTTCGGATGAAAGGCGATTTCACCGGGGATGGCCGCGTGACCGGTGCGGACAGCGGGGGTTTTTCGAGCGCCTTGTACGACGAAGGAGACAACGTGCTTGAGGCGTACTGTGGGGATTTTTCGGGTGACAATCAAGTGACAGTCGCGGACGTGGACGCGTACTTCAAGGCGATGATTCAGTCGGCGAGTTGTCCGTAGGCGATGCAGGCGGTGGGGATGCCCACGGATTGGTATCCGTGGGCTTGGGTGCTGCGTGGAATGGCGAATTTCCTTGGAACCAACGGTATCGGACGGGCGGTATGGAAGTTGCGACGGGTATAATCCTGTTGGGGAATTCTCGCCGATGTGCGGCGAGCGAACCGGGGAGGATATCCGCATGTTGAAGCGAGACTGTGCTGCGTCATTCGTGGTCCTGATTGCCTTCGCCGGTCAAATGGCGTTGGCCGGTCCGGTGCTGGACATCGACCCGGACCTGATGGGCATCCCGCGCGGGGGGATTATTGTCGACCAGCCGCCGAATCTCGGCGGTGGAATTGGGGCGGACACTGCATTCTATGAGGTAATCGGATTTCCAGAGGTGTGGCAACTGGTTGCAGATAACGTTCGAGTCAACGAATCGGCGACAGTCCGGCAGGTCACGTGGTGGGGGTTTTACGGCGGTAACTTCGATGGAAGCACTGACCCGCCCGTCGGCGATGAGTACATGCGCGTCCGATTCTACGCACCGCGCCCAAACGACGGGTTGCCTGACAACTCGGCGATCCTCTACGAGGAAACGTTTCTGAACGCGACCCGCGTCGCGACCGGACGCGTCATCTTCGGCGGCTCGCCTGAGTTCAGGTACGAGGCGGACTTAAGCACGGCGTTCCTGTTGCAAGCGAATACGCTTTATTGGCTTGAGATTGCGCAGCTCGGCGATGTGGATAGCCATTACCGATGGGAATACGGTACTGGCGTAATCCCGGGCCGTGCCAATTCGAATCATATTGTCCCCGATTGGATTTTCAACAATGGCGGTTTTGCATTTCAGCTATCCAGCGTCCCGGAGCCAGGCTCGCTGTGTCTGTTTGTCACTGCTGGTCCTTTCTTTTTGAAGCGACCTTGCTGGGGGAGAAGGAGACGATGCCAATGAGGGACGCGATCAGGCTGGAGATCTCCGGAGGCTTCCGTGGACAATCCGGCGACGAGGCGGCGGGATTGGTGGGTTGAGAAAAGCCCCGGGTGTTTCACCCGGGGCTAAATATGTTGGGGAGTCAGGGAGTGGGTGGTTCGCATTTGTCGACCAGCTAAAGCCCTGGCCTCGTAGCCCTGCGGGACAGGCCGTTGAAACGGCCTAGACAACAATCATTCAGGATGTCCCGAACTTGCCCTTTCGTTGAAGGAACTGAGGCTGTGTTGTAGGCTTTGCGCCCATGAGCATGCGCAAGACTTCACCAAAGAAACCGGTTGGCGCCAATGCGGCCGGAGCTGCCGGGCGTCCCTCGGCGTTGCTTGACACCCGCGTCATCTGCTTCGGCGACAAACTGGAGCAATTGGGGACAGAAAAGGTGTCAGGATGATTTATTTGACGGGCGGGGCGGGCTGGATTAGGGTCTGGGCATGCCCCGGTCACCGCGGATTACCGAGTCGGGCGTCGTGTATCATGTGCTGAATCGCCGTGTCATGCGCATGACACTTTTTGAAAAGGACCGCGACTACGAGGCCTTTGAGCGGGTGCTGGCGGCATCGCTCGATCGGCCGGACGCGCCGCATCTTCTGGCCTACTGTCTCATGCCAAATCACT
>Ga0268299_1000673_pt1 | contig 93004 bp, 70 predicted proteins | sample NOBtaG_FD_193484 | JGI IMG/M metagenome (GOLD analysis project Ga0268299, IMG submission 193484) | Activated sludge microbial communities from bioreactor in Nijmegen, Gelderland, Netherland - NOB reactor | ecosystem: Engineered > Bioreactor > Aerobic > Activated sludge | place: Netherlands... | reverse complement strand
GTACCGTCACCGGATAGACCCCCGGCCCCTGCGCCTCCGTCGGCGTCCAACTCAACAATCCCGCCGCACTCACCGTCAGCCCCGGCGGCCCGCTCACCAGCGAGTACGTCAGCGACTGCGGTGGAACGTTCGCGTCCGTCGCCTGGAGGTTGAAACTCAGCGTCGCCAATTCATCCACCACTCGGTTCCCGGGCGGTGTCAACACCGGCGCGGTGTTCAGTCCTTCTACCGCCTCCAACCGCAGATAATCGTACAGGATCCAGGCGGTCACTCCCGTCCCCACCGGACTCGTTCGCACCACCTCGATCGTATTCCCTCCCGCCGTGGCCTGCACCGACCCGGCGCCAAACTCCACCTGCACCACCCCGGCCTGCGTCAACTGCTGCGAATACAGCGTGGTCGCCACCCCCGCGCCGTTCCGGAACTGAATCACCATGTCATGCTGCCCGAGGCCCGGCTGCGTCACCCCGCCGATCACTGTCGTGCCGCCCGTGAACTCCATCCGCAGACGGAAGCCCACCGTCGCTGTCACCTGTCCCGGCGCCAGGACGAAATGCACCCGGTTAGTCAGGTCCCGTGGCGTATGCGCCCGCTCCCAGGCCACGGGCGGCTCGTCGTTCGGAACCGTCAGCAACGCCGTCAACCCGTTGAATCCCGCCGGATACTCTCCCGCGAAATAAAAATCGTCGTCCGCTCCGGGATTCGTCCCGGCATTATACTGCGGATCGCCGGGAATGCGCGTCACAGCGCCTGGCGCCGCATCGTTCCACCCGTTCTCCGAACCGAACTCTCCCTGCGGCGCGTACGGCACTTCCCCCGGGACGTTGTCCGTGCCGATCTGCCACACCCACCGAAGCGGCTCCACTACTACCGACACGTTGAATGTCTCCGTGTCGCTCAGCGGCGGCGTGCCGTTATCCGTCACCTTCACCGTCACCGGGTAGCTGCCCGCACCCGGCGCCTCCGTCGGCGTCCACGACACCACCCCAGATGGACTCACCGTCAGCCCAGACGGGCCGCTCACCAGTGCATAGATCAGGCTCTGCGGCGGCAGATCCCCATCACTGGCCGACAGGCTGAATGAGAGCCTCCCACCCACCGCCACGGACAAACCGCCCGGATTCGCCAACTCCGGCGCTTGGTTCACCTCGTTCACCCTCACTGTGAATCTCTCCGTGTCGCTCAACGCCGGTGCGCCGTTGTCCGTCACCTGCACCGTCACCAGGTAGCTGCCCGCGCCTTGCGCCTCCGTCGGTGTCCACGACACCGCTCCGGACGGACTCACAGTCATTCCCTCCGGTCCGCTCACCAGTGCATAGATCAAGCTCTCGGGCACCGTGTCCGGATCGCTCGCGCTGAGGTTGAACGCCAGCGACTCCAGTTCGTTGACCACCACATCCGCCGGCCGAACCAAGTCCGGACTGTTCACCGGCAGCACCGTCACCGGAATCCTCAGTACCGAACTCAACGGCGGCTGCGAACTGTCCTCCACACGCACCACCATCCAATTCGCCCCCAACTGCCCCACCGTCGGGATCCAGTTCACCGGCCCCGTCCCGTCAAAGCTCAGCCCGGACGGCCCCGCCACCAGACTCATCGTCAGTGTCTCGGGCCCCGCGTCCGCATCGGTGGCTGTCAGCAACAAGTTCAACGCTTCTCCCACCCGCACGTCGGTCCCGTCCACCGGCTGAACCTCCGGAAACGCCGCCGCTTCATACCCCTCCAGCAGCACTCCGTGCAGCGTCAGGTTGTCGAACCGGTTATTGCCTCCCGTGCCCCCGCCCCCCTGCTCAAATCGCACCCGCAACGCGAACAACGGGTTGTCGTCCACCCCGCTCACCCCGCCGAAATCCAGGGTCACCAGCACGGGCTCTCCGTCCGGGACCGAGTTGGTCCGGAACGCCGTGAACGCGCTCCCGTTCGTCGTGTACTCCCAGATCTGCCTTCCCGCCCCCTGCCCCGATCGCCTCGTCTCCACTCGCACGACCACTTCCTCCACCCCCGTCGTCGGCAGCGCCAACCTCACCACCGCACCCAGCGGGTTGTTCACCCGCAGATGCGATCCGGCTCCTTCGCCCACTTGCGCATTGATCCCGCCAAAATCCTGCCCCTCCCCATACAACACCGCTGCCCCGCCGGACAGGCTGCTGCTGATCCCAGCCGCTCCCGCCGCCAGCCGAGGCGTCCCCACCGCCGTCTCCGTGTCGTTGAAACTCCAGTACTGGCGCAACACCGGCAGCGGCGCCGGCTCAAAGGACGCCGTCAGCGAGACATCCGCATTCAGTGTCATGGACACTGTCGGGGAAGTCTCCAGTCCCGGCGGCACGTCACCCGTCCAGTGGCTGAACAGGAACCCAGCCTCCGGTACCGCCGTCAGCGTCACCGGCATCGCCTTAAAATAGATCCCGCTCCACGGATACGCCACCGCAGGAACTCCGGGTTCTCCCGCCCCGATCGTCACCGTGTTCACCCGGATCTTGCCGCCACCGCCCGCCACCGCCACCGTCACACGGTTCGTTCCCCCCAGGTTGAAAAACTGCCGAAGATGCTGGCGCATCGCCGCCGGACGAAGGGCGGCAAAGGACTGGACTTCGGCGAGTTCCCGGTACCAGTCCGCCATGGACTTCGGATAGCCCCACCGGGCGATATGCTCGGGCATATACGGCTCGATCTCCGCCCGGAATTCAGCCAGACGCGCCTGGACATGAGCCGGTTCGAAAGCGGTGTTCAACAAATCGGCAAACCGGATGATGAAATCCCGCCGGAACTCCAGATTCGAGAGCATCCGCCTCAGGACCATGGTGGCCGCCGGAGGAATGCTGCCAGATGCGAGCGCCGGGCCCGGATCCACCACGGTGGCGGACGTGATGTTGGTCAGCCCCGTATTCCGGAAGAACATGTCATAAGTGTGGTCGGTGGCCCCCCAGCCAAAACTGCGATCCAAGTCATAGAGCATCCACCGCCACCGGCCGTCCGCATACGGATTGGACGGATCCGCCACTTGGGATCGCCAATACTGGATGTTCGATGCCGGTTGATCCACATTGGCGCAATAGGTCTCCATGATCTGGAAATCCCGGAAGTTCTCCACATCCATCAGGGCCTTCACATGATTGTATCGCCCGGATGCATTCAGATCTTCGGTGGCGAGATAGTCCGTAAGCGCAATATAGTGGGTGTTGGTCCCCTCCTGGATCTGTCCGGGAAGTCCCGCCGTCGTCTCCAATATGTCCACGCCGTCCACTCCATACTGCGTCTTGAAATAGTTGTTGTCGAACCGTTCGCGGAACCGCTCGATCCCCCAGTACTCACCGTTGATGAAGACCGCCGCGGTGCGGTGATATTGGATGGGCACCTTGGAAACGCGCTTGTAGAGGGACTGGGCGAACGAGTCGCGGAACGTGGCGCCGTACCAGTCGGAACCGCCAGATCGTAGGATCAGCCTCTCGTGAATGTTTCGCGGATGATCGGGAAACAGGGGATACGTGATCGCATCCGCTCCATACTGCGACCGCGCCACGATTCGGAAGGATTTGAGCCGGGGGCGGCGGGTATCGTTGCCATGGATGCGAATGCCAAAATCCAGGTTGAACCCCAGGGAACCGTTCTCGAAGAATTCCAAATGGGCCGGCCGTTCCCAAGCCAGGCCGCGCATGCGGAAATTCTGCGGAGCCCGCATGAGGCCCCGCGAAACGCCGAACAGAGACTCAAAGTCGGACATGATCGACACCACCGGGATCTGATACCGGGACGATCCACTGGGATCGACAATATAGGTGCCGGATATGGTCGCACTGGGCGCAAAACCAGGCTTGAATGCGCGGACACGGAACGTGTTGACCTTGTACGTGAGGGCGATTGGACCATTCGACCAGCCCGATCCCTTGCTCCATCCCCACGTTTCTCCCCACGACTCCACCGGGAGCCCTTCGTCCGAGGCCGTCGGGATGCTCGACCACAGATTGGGCACCCCGGCGCGGGACTGAAGCGTGACGGGCACGGACAGGATCGGTGAAGATTCCGTCGGCTCGTCGCCATCGAGGGTGTACCGGAGGACCACCCCGTCCCCCAGCGGGGCCGTGGCTCCGACCGAGACCGGTCCGGAGTAGAAGCCTGCCGGCAGCGTGAGGACAGGAGGTTCCAAAAGGATTCCCCCCAGGCCGGGACCCACATTGGGGGCTCCCGGTGTCGCCGGTTTGAAATAGCGCAGCGCAGAACCCGATGGACTGAGTCGCCCGTAGGAAACGTCCCGAGCCAACGCGGGAACCGTGATCTGGTCCGCCGTCGTTCCGCCGGGAGTGGTCAGCACGATGGGCTCGCCTCCGGACCCGATCTTGAATCCGGCGTGGGCTTCAAAGCCCAGCACCGGCCCTGGCGGTGTCTTCTCTGAAGCGAAAACCAGCCGGTACTCCCGTGGGAACAGGACCAGGCGCGGAAACACCCACTTGAACGGCCTCGCCGGATCATCCGTCAATCCGTAGCCCTCCAGGTTCAGAGGAGAATCGTTCGGGTTGTGGATCTCCACCCAATCCTCCCCGTTGTCTTCGAAATCCGTGGCGGTCTCCACATTGGAAGACATCACCTCCGTGAGGAGGGGACCCGCCAACGGCGGCGGCAGCGGCAGCGGGCGTCCATGGACGGTCACATTGTCAAAAAAATGTCCGCCCCCGATCCCACCCGCCCCTTGGGACCAAACGATTCGGATGCCAAAGCTCGGGTTGTTGTCGGCCTCCGGGATGTCTGAAAAATCCAGGGTGATTAAGCGCACGCTGTCCACGAGGATGGACTCCGTCCGGAACGGAACATAGGTGGTCCCGTCCACCGTATAGGCGATCTGCTGAAACTCCGGTGCCGAGGCTTCCCGTTGCACCCGATACCGCACCACCACATCCCGGACCCAGGAGGTGGGCAGGTGGGCCCTCAGCGTGCGGTACAGCGCGCCGCGGACACGCAACTGCGTTCCGCTGATCCCAAAGCCATTGATTCCCAAATCGCCCGCATTCCGGAAACTGTTTTGCAGAGTGGACGCCACGGCCAGAGCGGGATCGGGAACGATGGTCAATGTCGCGCTCGACAATGACGGGGTGATCGTGGGCGTGAGCAGACTCGACGGCATCGCCGTGGCGTCCTCGAAATTCCAGTAGTGCACCAGGGCCTCGACAGGCTCGGTTACCGTGACTCCAAACGTCTTCCTGTCGCTCAAGGAGGGCACTCCGCTATCCGCCACCTGCACCGTCACTGAATACGTCCCCGGTCCCTGAGCCTCCGTCGGCGTCCAACTCACCGCTCCACTCGGGCTCACCGTCAGCCCCTCCGGTCCGCTCACCCGCGAATAGGTCAGGAGTTGCGGCGGCTCATCGCTGTCACTTGCCTGCAATTGCAGGCTCAGCGTCGCCAATTCCTCGACGCTTTGCGGCCCCGGATTGGCCAGCACCGGGGCTCTCTCGCCCGAAGTGGGCGGAAGCGCGGTGCCCCGCACGGTGAGGTTGTCGAAGCGGTTGTTCCCCCCGGTGCCTCCCGTGCCCTGCAGAAATGTGATCCGCACCCCAAAAGACGGATTGCCGTCCGCCGCCCCAATCTCGGAGAAGTCCAGTGTCACAACCACCGGCGTCGCATTGGGCACCGTCACATTCTGCAAGAACGTGTACGTCGTTCCATCGGTCGTGTACTCAATCATTTGGCGGCCCGCCCCCTGGCCCGAACGCCGCGTCTCGTAGCGCACCACCACCCCCTCGTACCCTGTGGTCGGCACCGCCATCGTCAATGTGCACCCCGGATCGCTCGCCGGAACTCCTAGCGGATTGTTTACCCTCAAGTGGGTCCCCGCACCGTCAGCCCCCACTGCATTCTGCCCCGCGAAGTCCTGGCCATCGCTGGCCTCCACATCCGCGCCCTCCACCAAGTTCACCGTCAGCGTTGCCGGCGACCCGGTCAGCGTCTGGCTTGGCGCCAAGAGCGTCGCCGAACTGTTGAAGTTCCAATAGTGGAGAAGGGATTGAGCCTCCAGCGAACCAAGACCAACGCACCCCAAGAACGCCGCGGCAGCCATCCACCGGAAAATACCCAGGCAACCGGAAGCCGCATCCTGCTTGGGGAATCGGAACATGCGCAGGCTGAATGGGAGACGAGGCGAGCCGAACATCTTTGGGATCATTGAGTTGCTGAACTAAAGGCCATTGGGAGCCGCCCTCAGCTTCGTTCGCCCCACCTCCGTACTGGACGCTGGTTTCCAGAAAACCAACACCGCAGTCCGGCCTGAGCCGAAGCCACAAGAAGCGGCAGACCGCAAATCCGACACGAATCGGGGAGGTACGCAACACTTCTTAGCCATTTTTCCTATCCCTCAAAGGAGCAAAGGCCGTTCTGCGGGAACGAATTGGCGTGGATTGGGCGGCCACGCCGGAGAGTCGTTTTGCGTTGGTCACGCCCTCGGCAGACAGGACCGCCGATAGGACGGGATTACCGGCTTCGCTCCAACGCTGCAGGTCCCCAGGAACTTCCTGACGCTGTTGGGAGGGGTGAAAGGAGGCGGCGGAATGCCGACTGATGCTTGCCGAGGCGGTCTGGACGTCGGACTCTTTGCGACATGCCAGCGCCCCTTTCTCGATCCGCCACCACCGCACGAGCCCGGGATCCGGAGCCGGTCATTCAGTTTAGCGTGTTCATCCCCAATCGCTTGGGACGCCTTCACGAGGTGACTTGCCGGTTGGCGGAGCGCGAGGTTCACATTCTGGCGCTGACGGTTCTCGACACCACTGACAGCACCATCCTCCGCATCGTGGTAGATGACCCCGACCGTGCCCGGGCCCTCCTTGCCGAGTACAACTTCCCTTTCACCGAGGTCCGTGTCCTGGCCGTTGAGGTGGCCGGTGAAGGGCGCCTCAAGGACGTGCTGTCCGCCCTGCTCGAAGCGGAGTTGAACATCCACTACACCTACCCCTTCCTGACCCGTCCCGGGGAACGCTCGGCGCTGGTGGTGAGCATTGAAGATCAGGAAGTCGCCGAGGAGTGCCTGCGCCGGAACCAGTTCGACGTCCTCTATCAGGCGGACCTCTCGCGCTGAGCGGACACGGAATCCTAAAGGCGATGGGTCCCCGCCGCCCGATTCACTCGTATCGCAGCGATTCGATTGGATCGAGTTGAGCGGCCTTCCAAGCCGGATACCTGCCGCGAACAGTTCGGTCTATGCGTTGGACTCCGCCCCCATCGAACTCTGTTTGAGTCTCTTCCCCCTGGGCTCGCTATCAACGCGCCTGCGGTGCCATCAGGTTGTACACGCTGCTGGAGTTGCGCGGCCCAATCCCCTCGTTCGTCCACTTTTCGGACGGGAAAATGGCCGATGTCACGGTCCTGGACTCGCTCATTCCGGAGCCCGGCAGCTTCTACCTTATGGACCGGGGCTACGTGGACCAGCAGCGCCTCTTCCGCATCGCCCAAGCCGGCGCCTTCTTCGTCAGCCGAACCAAGACCTCCCTGCGCCTGCCTCGCGACCCGGGCGAGCCGAGCCAGCCGAGCCAGCTACCCGGAGCCGCTGCGCCGGATCCGCTTCAAGGACCCGGAGACCGGCAAGAGCCTGGTCTTCCTGATGAACAATTTTGATCTGCCGGCGTTGACCATCGCCCGTCTGTATAAACTGCGTTGGCGAGCCGAACTCTTCTTCAAGTGGATTAAAAGCCATCTGAGAGTCCGGGCATTCTACGGAACGAGCAGCAATGCCGTCCAAACCCAGGTGTGGATTGCCATCTGCGTTTACGTGATGGTCGCCATCCTCAAGAAGGAATTGTCACTGCCGCTGAGTCTTCACACGATGTTGCAAATATTGAGCGTCAACGTTTTCGAGAAAATTGCTCTGGCAGAACTGGTTGCAAAAGTTCCCCTGCAAGTGAAGGAAGGCAACTCTTCCAATCAATTGATCTTCAATCACCTATAGCCGGACAGTGGTGGATCGCAACCCGCCGGGCGGCCACCGGACCGCTCCCGAAGAATAGGCAGATTCCGTTGCCGGCATCTTCAGCCCGGATTCGCCAATCGCCCGGTGAGAAACTGGGTGTGCAGCATGCCCAGGCCCTTGATTGGCATCGGGCCCCGGGGTTCAAAGGAATACCGGCCGCGCAGACGCTCCTCCACGGCGCCGGTGACATGGATCCGGCCCGGAATCCCGTGGGATTCCATCCGGCTCGCAGTGTTCACCGTGTCCCCCCAAAGGTCGTAGCTGAAACGGTTACGCCCAATCACGCCCGCGACCACCGGACCCGTGTGCAGGCCGATGCGAAGCTGCAGCGGCGGATGCGTCCGCTGCGCCAGGACCTGGATCGCTGCCAGCATGTCCATCGCCAGATCGGCAGCCGCCTCCACGTGGTCCGCGCGCGGCTGCGGAACGCCGCTCGCCGCCATCCAGGCATCGCCGATGGTTTTGATTTTCTCGATGCCATGACGCTCGCCCAGGCGGTCAAACTGGGTGAAGACATCGTCCAGCAACTGGACGGTCTCGGAAGCCGTCAGAGTGGCCGCCAGCTCGGTGAATCCGACCAGGTCCGCAAACAGGACCGTGGCCTCACCAAGGGAATCCACCAGAGTACCCCCTCCCTGCTTCAGGCGTTCCGCAATCGGGCCCGGAAGGATGTTGAGCAGCAGCCGTTCGGACCGCGCACGCTCCTCCTGCACCTGGAGGGCCAGTGCACGCTCCTGGTCGAGCAGGCGCTTCTTCTCCAGGCATGCGGCAATACGCGCCCGGAGCAGCGTTGGATTGAACGGCTTGGTGAGATAATCGTCCGCGCCAGCCTCGATGCACCGGGCGATTCCGCCTCCCAGGTCGAATCCGGAAACGATAATGACCGGAATGTCGCATAGGGCGGCATCTCCCTTGAGGCGCAGCAGCACCTGATAGCCGTCCAGCCCCGGCATGAGGATGTCGAGCAACGCCAGATCGAACTCCAGGGTGCGGAGTGATTGCAGCGCATCCAGCCCGTTGCTGACCACGGTCACCGAATAGCCGCTGCGGGAGAGGCAGCGGGTCAGAATGTCGCGGTTCGAGGTGTCATCGTCCGCCACCAGCAGCCGGCCGCCGCGCGGCGCGACCAGCACCGGTCCCCCCGGCGGCGTCAAGAACGAGATCGCCGGACGCAGCACGGGTTCCGGAAGTCCTCCCGGAGCCCGCAGCGGCAGCAGAAGTTCCTCCATCAGTCCCAGCCAGGTGCGCGCGGCCTCGTGAATGCGCCGAAGGTCCGGAAGGATGCGCTCGATCTTCTGCTCGATGGCCAGCTCCTCCAGCAGTTCGCCATGGCCCAGGATGTGGTTCACTGGAGTGCGCAGGTCATGCTGCAGCCGTGCCACGTCGAGGGACTCGTTCTGCAGGCGATACTCGTCCAGGTAGTGGCTGATCAGCTCGATCAACTGGCGCCCGCCGCCGCGGATGCGCTCCAGATCCGCAACGAACTCCCGCGGCAGAGTGTCGTCCTCCAGGAGGATCTCCGCATAGCCCACGATGTGATTGATCGGACCCCGCAAATCATGGCGCACCTTGCTCAGGTCCAGCGGAGACGGCTGCATAAACTCAGGCGGCTGGGAACGGACTGGCGCCGCCGCGACGCTTCCGCCGTCGCGACAGCACGTCGTGATTCAACTCGTTGGCCTCGACCGGAAGAAGGGGGGGCATGAAGCGACCGTGCCGGACGCTATCCCGCCGCCGGCCCGCAGAACAAGCTGTTCCCGGCGCCGGTGGAAATCGGTGCGGCGCTGGCTTCCGGGCCGGGCTATGGCGTCCCATCGGCCGCCGAATTCCCGGATCCGCCGACCGCGTACAGTCGCCTCATCGTCGCGAGGTAAAGCGTGCCGTTGGCCGCCACCGCGGTCGCGCTGATCGGCGATTCCAGCGGCACCGAGGCGAGGATCTTCTTTTCTCGCCCGGCGGCGAAAATCCAAAAGTCCCCACGCCGGGTCCCAACATAGACCTTGCCATCCGCCACCAACGCCGAGGCCCAGACCTCGCCTCCGAGCTCGTGCGTCCACAGCGGACGGCCGCTCTGGAGGTCCACGCAATGCACCACCCGCATGGAGTCGGCCACGTAGGCGAGGCCCGCATGCACCGCCGGAGTGGACATCGTATGGCGGTTCACCGGATACGACCACTGGAGAGCCCGATCCGTGGCGTCCCCCGTTCCTCCAGGGTCCACACACTTGAGCCAGGCCTCGTGCTTTCCCCAGAACCAGTCGCCCCCGCCGGCCACGTACAGGCGTCCCTCATGCACCACCGGCATGCCGTAAATGTTGCTCGGGCTGACGGCGCGATTGCCGTTGTAGCGATGCACCTCGGACTTGGGCGCCGCGGGATCAATGTCGAACTGCCAGACCTTGGTCAGTGTCGCCGGACCTGCGGGATCCGGAATGAATGATGCCGGCAGGGGATCGAACCCATAAACCACGCCGTCGCCGCCGGCGAAAAAGATCCGGTCCCGCCCATCCACCCGTCCGAGCGAGGGCGCCGACCAGGTGCAATGGAAGATGCGGGGCGCGATGCCGAGTCCATCGGTGGCCAGCACCTGGCCGTCGGATTTCCGCAAGACCACCAGGCTCGGGGCCTTGGGCGTGCGGATGACCTTGTGGGTGTTGTCCACCCCGGTGCCGCTGTTGAGATACAGGTGATCGCCGCGGATCAGGATCGAACTGTGGGCGGCGTCGTGGGACCAGATGCCCAGCGTCTGGGTCAGGTCCAGCGCCCACAGGATGTCGGCATCCAGCGGTCCCAAAGGCAGGGTCACCGCGGGAGCATTCGTGCCCCGGGGCGTGAAGTAGGCGGCTTCGTCGCGATACGGGCCGTCGTTTCCGTTGGCCAACCCGCGGGCATCGAGACACAGGACCACGCCCCGGTTGTCCACCAGGTAAACCCGCTCCCCTTCGACCGTGGGCGTGGAGGAGATTCCGGACTTCGGCCAGTCGAGATACGGATCCTCCTCCCGCTTGGGCACCACCAACTGCCACAGCAGGCGGCCGTCCCCTTGGTCGAAGCACATCAACACCCCGCGATCCCCCTCGCGCCGCGGATCGCGGGGTTCCTCGTTGTTGGTACCGATGTACACCCGGCCGCCCGCGACCACCGGCGTGCCATGGGTCTCCGTGCCCAACCCCGCCGACCAGCGGATCCCCGCCCCAGACGCCGGATCAAAAGTGTCCGGCAGGGAGCGCTCGGCAGAGACCATATTGCGCGTCCAGGCCTGCCCAAACTGCGCCTGATCTCCGGCCCACGCCACGCCGGCTGTCATCCCCGCCGCAACCACCCGTCTCCAACCGGTTTGCATGCCGGCAACCTACCCGAGCTTTGCCAGCGCGGCGACTCCATACCGCCTCCCCCACGGGCGCCGCTCCATTTTTGTGTTCAGAGCGAAAGGAGGGCACGGATTGCACCGATTCCCACGGAGGCGCTCCCTTCTTCTCTCCGCGAAAATCCGTGCAATCCGTGTCCATAATTCTCCTGCTGCATCCGCCGCAGGATCGGGGCGGGCTCCTCTCTTCGCATCCCCGCATTTTCATCCAGACCCGTGAAACACGACGGTTCCATCCACTGACCACGTGTTGGTATATGGCGGCCCTGCGTTGCCGCCCCAACTGATATACGCAGCCACGTTGGTTGCGGAGTAAATCGGCGGTTGAGACAAAGGGGCGTAACGAATGTTGGCCGGAGGGACTCCGTGATTGGTCAATCCGGTGGCTGCTTCAACCACGGGATAGAACTTCAGGTGCGGATCCGGCATATTGATCTTGGCGTTATCGAGGCACAGCAGGTCGTTGGAATAGCCTCCGCGCGACGCGCTCAGAACCAGGCGGGTACGAGGAACCAAACTACCCAATTGGCTAAGCTTGTTGATGTAATTGGTACAATCGCTGATATGCATATTCAACGCGCCTATGACCGGGCGCGGCCCTGGCCATGAGCGGCGAAGCCGGTCTTGCAAACTGCTGTGGTACGAAATGTTGGTACCATATATTCCAGCGACCACTTGCGGCATCTGACACGATAAAAGAACATATCGTGGTCTTTTTGCTGGGTTATTTGTCAACCAAGTTAGAACTGGGACGATTATGTTGGCATCGACAGAATTTGTGGTGGCCCTTTGGTTAATGGGTGAGTGATTGACCAATACCAGATTCGTACACCCCGCCATCCCCGGCCGCGTGGCAAGATAGTAGTTGGCCACATTCACACTGGCGGCCGAGGCGCTGTTGGCCACCACCAGGAAGTCCCGCATCACATCCACCGGGTAGTCGAGCGCATCGGATCGCGGCAGGCTGGCGACATGGCGGTACCCGGCCGACACCGCCTGAATATCGGACAGGAAATGGGGGAGCGTCGTCTGGCCATAGCTGTTGTCGCCCCAGGCCACCAGCGTGCCGTCGTTCTTCAACGCCACGCTGAAGCGGTAGCCCGCGGCGATGTGCAGCACGTTGCTCAGTCCGGCGGGCGCCGTGGCCGCGCCCGCCGTGTTGTCACCCCAGCCCACCACCTTGCCATCGGCCCGCAACGCCAGACTGTGGGTGTAACCGGCGGCGATTTCGACCACGTTGCTCGCCGCCGTCGGTACGGTGGTCTGTCCATAGTTGTTCCGGCCCCAGGCCACCACGGTGCCGTTACTCTTGCGCGCCAGGGAATGATCCTGTCCTGCTGCCACCTGTTCTACGCCGGAAAGTCCGCCGGGTACCGTGCTCTGTCCATAGGTGTTGTCGCCCCAGCCGGCCACCGTGCCATTGGACCGCAGGGCCAGGTTGTGGCGGTAGGCGGTGGCAATGGCCGTGAAGCCGCTGTTCGGGCTGGGATAGTTGAGCTGGCCAAAGCTGTTGTCACCCCAGCCGGCGACCACCCCGGCCTCGGTCAGGGCCAGGCTGTGTCGCTCCCCGGCCGCCACCGCCATGTAGGTTCCCGAGGCGCCCGAAAGATTGGTCTGGCCATAGGTGTTGCCGCCCCAGGCCAGAATCGAGCCGTTCTGGCGCAGCAACATGCTGTGGGAATAACCCGCCGCCACGGCGATGGCCGTGGTGTTGGTCCCCGGATTGCCCGCCCAATCGGGGATGCCGCCGATGGCTCCCCAACTGAGGACCTGCCCCGCCGCGGTTCCGTTGAATTCCTCCACATCACTGATGAAGTCCCCATCGGAATCCGCCGACGACAGCCAGTTCAGTTCGGCCTGATCCACCAGGCCATTGCCATTGGCATCCTCGGCATAGTCGGGAATGGTGTCGTCGTCCTGATCCGTCGGGAGGGTCGAGATCGTTCCGGTCGTTCCCGCGTAGTGAAATCCAATGTCCGCCTGGCTGGTGGATTCCTTGGTCTGGTCCACCCGGGTCGTGTAGTGGTACAGGCCGGCATTGGGGGCTGTCTGGCTCCCGCTGTTTGACCAGGCTGAACAGGGTTCCGGCGCCTCCGCTGGCCGGGTAATAGTACGGACCCAACGGTCCGATTTGGAACCCCGCGGTCGCAATCGAGGTTTTGTTGCCGCTTCCCCCGAAATAGGCCGAGGCCGCCGAATAGCCATTCCATCCGGCATACAGCCGGTTCGTGGCCGTGCTGTACGCCGAAAGGCTGGCCCCGTCGAACAGGTTGTCCGTGCAGATCCATTGCGGGTCGCCGGTCATGAACGAGTAGTAGTATAACGTGAAGGAGCCGCTGCGGAAGAGGCTGTTTCGGACCGTCACCGCCGGTTGGCCGGAGTAGCTGCGGTAGGCTCCGACCTGGCAATCCTGGAACAGGCAGTTCCTGATGCTCAGCGCCTGCGATCCGGAGGTCACCGGGGAGAAGTTCACCAGGGCGCCCGCAATCTGGCAGTCCTGCAGCTCGATCACGGCCACATTCTGGTTGGTCTGGTCGGCGTTGAAGAAGCCCCGCCGGGATGGGGTGTCGGCGCCCACGTCCACCTGCGTCTGCCGGCAATGGATTTCCGGCCAGAGGCTCGTTCCGACGGCGACTTCGACCAGATTCCGCCTTGTTGCGCCAGCGGATGCCCCGCCGATGGGAAGTTCCTGCACGGCCGAACTCCAGCAGAGGTGATTCAGGGCATCGGCGGAGCCCTGACTGACCAACGCCGAACGCGATTGAAGCGACACGGCGCCATTGCCAAATCCGGCCAGTGCGACGCCTCTTCGGATCTTGATGGGGTTGACCCCCTGGGCGAGCGTCAGTACCGCATTGGTCACGGTGACCCCGGCCGCGAGATGGTCCAAGATCCAATAGTGGTACCCCGGATATGCCGTAGCGTCGAGTGCATCAAAGTTGGGCGACAGCCTGAGATTGGCGCTGACGACGCCGGTCAAAACGGCCGGCGGATGCACCGTCGTCCACAGCAATTCGTCCACCAGAGGCTGGCTGGTGTAGGTCAGATCCACAGGGGTACCGCCGATCGCTCCGTTCGCAGGGATGTTCAAATAGTGAGCGCCCGCTCCCGCGGACAGGAAGACCGGGGGATTGCCGCCGGAGGAGGGGAATATGTCCGAGGTGGAAAACGTGACGCCGCTGGTGTTTCCGACGCCGGCGATCAGGGAGTTGGTCACCGCCACGGTGGAGTAATCCGGGTTGTAGATGCTCTGCCGGAGGGCGGCGGCGCCGTCCACCGTCAGAAATTCCCCGCCGACTTTGGCATAGTACAAATTCCTGAAGGCCACGCCGCTGTTGGTGCAGGCGATCAAGGCGTTCTGGACGAAGTAGGTGGCGACCCCGGTATTGCCGAATTGGAAATAGCAGGCCCCGCCGCAATTCACGAATTGCGCAGGCCGCACCATCAGCGGGCCGCTGGAGCCGTAGTAGGTGCCCTGCAACGCCACCGTCGCATGGCGGATGCTGAGGTTGGTCAGGGTGGTGGCGGACGACTTTCCCGTTCCGTCCAGATTGAGAGCCACCGCCGCGTAGGTGCCGGCGGGGGTTCCGGTGGAACCCGGCAGAGGTTCGCCCACTGAGTCATCGTCGCGGGCCGTCAGGCACACGGGCCTGTACGGAGCGCCCAGCCAGTTCAAGGTCGCGCCGCTCAGCACGTTCAGCGCCGGCCCGTTGGTTTTGGCGTACTTGATCACCGTTCCTGGACGAAACGTGACCACGCCACTCAAATTCACCGGCCCGGTCACATAGAACGTGGTCAGGCTATCGAATTCCTTGTTTGTCGTGGTGTTGACCACCGAATAGTCCAGGACCACGCCGGGCGCCTTCACGCCCGGCAAAGACGCCATTGCCGTTTTGGACGCGGGCGGGTTTGATCCGTCGAATTCCCCTCCGGGAGCCGCCACGAACAACCGCCCCTGGGCGGTCCGCGGCCAGGACGGGGGGGCGCCGGAACGCGCGGGCAATTCGATTCCCGCCGTGGACCGGATCTGCTCCAGGCGCCGGCGCTGGTGGGGTGTGGGTGCCGCCGCCTCGGGAAGCTCGCGCAGGAGCGGATGCAAGTCCCGCCAGGCAGTCCGTTCAATCAGGAAATCCCTCTGCTCCAACCGTTCCCATGATTTACGCACGGTCACCTCGATTTCCTCGCCTCCCAGATCCAGCCCAAACGCCCGGCCGCGCCCCATCACCATGTTTCCAAACTCCAGCCGCGTATCGATCCCCTGCTCTCCCTCTCCGATCGGCACTTCCCACGACTCAGCCCTCGTGGGCTGAGTCTCGAACAGCTCGCTGTACACGGCCAGATCCGTGGTGTCCGGGCTCAGGCCGAAAAATGCCGGGTCCATCGGCTGGCGGCGAAGAATGACATCGCATTCAAAATCGGCCGCTGTGTACACCGCCCGCACGTCAGCTTCCAATGTATCAAAGGCATCGCTGTAGAGAACGGTGTTGGCGGCGATGAGTTCACCCCGGCTGGGTTTCAGGTCCGCCAGCCGGACGCTTTGGCCGGTGGCGCGGTCCACATAGGCCAGCAGCACCGGAACACTGCGCAAGGTCTGGCCATCCGCCGTGACCACCAGGACGGCCCCCGGGGTGCTCAGGTCCTCGGCCAGCGCCACCTGGTGCGGTCCACGCGTGGCCAGGAAGCCGCCGGCGGCGGCGGCGAGGCGGGGAAACGAGTTGGGGAAGGACATGAGTTGGAGAAGAGAAGGAGGGGAAAGCTGGGAAACGAGGGAGGATTGGCAGTATTGTGGCTTATCGTTCGAAGTTAATTCGCTTGTTAGACACAGGGATTAGGCGCATCAACAATTTTCTGGCGCAACGGGCGTATCTTGCAGGGCGGATTTATAAAGGGGATTGAGTTGGAAGAGGAATGTTCCGCGAAATTGCTGAACCCGGCCGCCTTTCAGTCAGTGACCCGCCCGCACGAATCCGTCTTGTTATGGCCGGAATCGGGCTGGGTGACGGAATGGATGCTCGGATCCGTCCGGTGTCGAAGGCTCGATCGGATACTCGCCCTCCCTGGGAGGGGAGACACGGATTTCACGGATTCACACGGAGAAGGTTCGTTTCCTGTCCCTGAAAATTCATAGCATTCGTGTCTGCATCCTCCCCGCAACCCCGGCGCCCCTCAGTTTTTGAGTGTGCCGGCACGACGGCGCTTGGGCGTCGCCTCGTGGAATGGTCACCGTGTGGCGCCGGAGCTACAGTGCAGGAAAAGCGGAGTCCTGCCTCCGCTGTCCAAAAAACGAAATGCGCTCCGCTGCCCCCGTGCCTGCTGAATTGAAGCTGGGCGGTGCGCAACCCCTTCGCCATCCTGCCGGCAGATGTACCTTCGGCTCGTCAGTGCGCTGGGTTTGGTGATCCTGATCCTCCTCGCGTGGGCGGTGTCCCAGCGACGCGACCGGTTTCCGTGGCGGGCAGTGCTCTGGGGAGTCTTCCTTCAGTTCCTCCTCGGCGTCCTCCTGTTGCACACCGGACCCGGCCAACGGCTGTTCCACGGATTCCAGACCGCCGTGGATCGTTTCACCAGTTTCGCCAATGAGGGAAACCGCCTCGTATTCGGTCCCCTGGCGCAGGAAGAGCGCATGGTCCGGGCATTTGGCGAGGGCAACGGGGTGCTGCTGGTCGTGACCTTCACGGGCATCATCGTCTTTGTCAGCACGGTCTCCTCCCTCCTTTACCACTACGGCATACTGCAGCGGATCGTGCAGGCCGTGGCCTGGCTGATGCGCCGCACCATGGGCACCAGCGGGAGCGAAACCCTCGCCGCCGCAGCCAACATTCTCATGGGGCAAACCGAGGCGCCGCTCGTGATTCTCCCCTACATTCAGCGGATGACCCGCAGCGAACTGTTCTGCCTCATGACCTCCGGGTTCGCCACCATCGCCGGAAGCGTATTCGCCGTGTACACGGGCGTATTCAAGATTCCGGCCGGCCACCTCCTCACCGCGTCCGTGATGAGCGCACCCGCGGCGCTCATGGTGGCCAAGGTGATGGTGCCGGAGACGGAACCCTCGGAGACTGCGGCGGGCACGCACCGGATCCCCGAACGCGCCACGCTCAACGGAATGGACGCGGTCTGCACCGGAGCCAGCGACGGCATGAAGCTGGCCATCAATGTGGCCGCCATGCTGCTGGCGTTTTCAGCCCTGGTGGCGCTGGCCAACGCGCTGCTGTCCGGCGTCGCGTCGCTCGGGGGATGGAACACCACGCGCCCTCTTCAGGAAGCCCTGGGTTATATGAACGCGCCCTTCGCCTTGTTGATGGGGGTGCCGCCCCGCGACGCCCTGGCCATCGGGCAAATCCTCGGGGAGCGGATCATCCTCAACGAATTCATCGGTTACATCACCCTGTCCTCGGAGCAGACACGGCTGGATCCGCGAAGCTACACGCTGGCGACCTATGCGCTGTGCGGCTTTGCCAATCTCGGCAGCGTGGCGATCCAAATCGGCGGGATCGGTGCGCTGGTGCCCTCGCGCCGCGGCGACCTCGTCCGCCTCGGCATGCGCGCCATGATCGCCGGCCTGCTGGCCTGCTACCTCACCGCCTGCATCGCCGGAATTCTCACCTAGGCGAGGCTCCGGCCTGGCGGCGCACCCAGTCGCGCATCCGCGGCTCCAGGATTTCCAGCGGCAACGCTCCCTTCCCCAACAGTTCGTCATGGAAGGCCCGCAGGTCGAAACGATCTCCCAGTTCCCGCTCGGCCCACGGGCGCAACTCCCGGATCTTCAACTCGCCGGCCTTGTACGCCATGGCCTGGCCGGGCCACACCAGGTAGCGATCCGCTCAACGCGGATGTCATGCTCGGTCTTCCCGGAGTGCGCTCGGAAAAACTCGATCACCTGGTCCCGCGACCAGCCCAGCGCATGCATGCCGGTGTCCACCACCAGGCGGATGGCCCGGCGCATCTCGTAGGTGTTGGCGTAGAAGACGCCGGGGCGGCCAAACGATGCGGCTCCCGGCTGGTAATACGCGGTGGTCTGAGACTGCTCGGCGTGGCAAATCTCCCGCGGTGAGAGGCGGGTGGTCGCGCTCTGCCGGACGCGAAATGCGGACCAGTCCTCTCCCTGTGCGGAACGCTCGTCGCCGCGATGTCGGTCCGCGTCCCGGGCAGGTACTCTGCGACCAGAAACCAGTGCAGTTTCCTGAACACCCGATCGGCGGTGTTGGTCAACGCCGCGCGGGCGGCCGCCCCCAGGAGAATCGCTGCCAGGATCCACTGCATCGCGCCACGAAGGTCGAACCTCCGGCGCGGGTCGAGAAAGCGCCGCGGCCATCGCGCGAAAACGCTGAATTGGGAGCCGTTCCGGACATCACACTTGCCTCGGCCGCGGGCATGAGTTTGGGTCACTGGAAGGTCTTGGATTTCGGATGTCCCTGCGAACTTCATATGACGCCGCGTCGCTTCATGATCTGGATTATGACCAGATCCAGGCGTGGCTCGTCGCCGATGGACTGCGTCCCGCCCATGCGCTTCCGCTCTGGAGGTCGCTGTACCGGAATCTGGCGCAGGATCCGCGATCGCCCGCCCACCCGCCTCCCCTTCAGCGATGGCTGGAGGCTCGCCTCGGATCCGCCCTGCATTGCGACGTTCCCATGATCACCGCGCACACCGCCAGCGCGGATGGCGTCACGGATAAACTCCTGCTGCGATGGGGGGATCTCCAGGAGATCGAAACCGTCGTCATGAGCTATCCCGGCCGCACCACCGCGTGCCTGAGCACCCAGGCCGGTTGCGCAATGGGCTGTGTCTTTTGCGCGACCGGACAGATGGGCTTTGTCCGCAATCTCCGGCCCGGTGAAATCGTGGCCCAGGTGGTCGCCGCTCAGCGTCTGCTGCGGGACCGCGGGGCGCCGCCCTTGCGCAATCTGGTCCTCATGGGCATGGGCGAGCCTCTGCAGAACTACACGGCGGTAATCCAGGCGCTACGAATCATCAGCGACCGGCGCGGACTGAACATCGGTCCGTCACGCATCTCCATCAGCACGGTCGGGGTCGTTCCGGGAATCCGGCGGCTCGCAGCCGAGGGTCAGCCCTACCATCTGGCGGTGAGCCTGCATGCCGCCACCGATGCGGAACGGAGCGCGCTGGTTCCGGCAAACGCGCGGTGGCCGCTGTCCGATCTCCGCGCGGCATGCCGGGATTACAGTCTCCAGACCGGACGCCGCATTTTCTTCGGATGGACCCTGATCGCCGGGCGCAACGACCGGCCCGGAGACGCCCAGCAGGTGATCGAACTGCTCCGGGGCCTCGACGCGCATCTCAACCTGATCCGCCTGAATCCGACCGCCGGCTTCCGGGGCGAATCCTGCGGCGCGGAGTCCGCGAACCGGTTTCGAGCCGAGGTGCGATCCGCGGGAATCCCCTGCACTCTGCGGCAGTATCGCGGCATTGACGTGGGCGCCGGTTGCGGGCAGTTGCGCGCCAGCCGGCGCTCCGACTAGCGCCGACCCCTGGCACGGCGCAGCGCCTATTTGGAAATCCGGATCGAGTCGTAGAGCAGCCAGGAATTGATCGTCGTGGAGTGCGCGGGACCCGTGCGCTGGATAATGATGGAATTGGCACCATTCGCCGCCGTGAACGGAAGGTTGATGGTCGTATTCTGCGCCATGGAACCCTGGAACAGGGTGGTGGTCGTTCCATTGCCCACATGCTGGATCCGGAATTCGTGCGACAACGCGCCCGACTGGGCCACGCCATTGGAGGCCCACCCCGCACTCGACCAGACAAGATTGAAGACGGCTGGCCCCGATGTCGCAACGAAGTGGAGGCGGTTGATGGGATCGCGCTGGGTGTGAGCCCGTTCCCAATTGGTCCACGGCTCATCCTGCGTCAGCACCAGCGGCGCCGTCAGGCCGTTGAAACCCGTCGGGTAAGTGCCGGCGGTGTAGTAGTCATCATCGATCGCCAACGTGCCGGGGGCCGCATCAATCTGGCCGTTCTCCACTGAAAACTCGGTATGCTTCCAGTCGGGGATTCCGACCTGCCAGACGTTCACCGGCGCAACAATCACCTCCTGCAACCGCAGGTAGTCGTACACAATCCAGCCCGTGACCCCAGCGCTCACCGGACCAGTCCGGACAATCTCAATGCTATTCGCCCCCTCGGTCGCCCGAACCGCCGCAGCGGTGAACTCCACCTGAACCACCCCGGCTTGCGCGAGGCGCTGCGAATAGAGGGAGGTCACCAAGCCCGCGCCATTCCGGAATCGAATCACCATGTCGTGTTGTCCAAAACCCGGTTGGACCACCTCATCAATCAGTGTCTTGCCGGTTGTGAACTCCATGCTGAGACGGAATTTCGACGTCGCCTGACCTGGATTCAGAATAAAATGAACCCGATTGGTGCGATCCCCTGAGGTGTTCGCTCGCTCCCACGCCACTGGTGGCTCGTCGAAGGGCACGGAACGGGGCTGGGCAAGGCCGTTGAAGCCTGCCGGATAGTATCCAGCAAAATAGAAATCATCGTCTGCACCCGGATTGGTCCCCGCGTTGAACTCGGGGTCGCCGGGAATCCGAGTCACCAAGCCCGGCGCCGGGTCGTTCCGCCCGTTCTGGATGCTGAACTCCGCGGCGGGATCGTAGGGAACTTCCGTCGGCACATTGTCCGTGCCGATCTGCCAGACAGTTCGGCCAGATTCCGCGGCCGCCCCGAGGGTGTAGTGACGCACCAGTTCCATACCCCCGAGATTCAGCGCCGACGTGGCCAGCGGCGGCATGTGATACTCGTCCATCTCGCTGATTCGCCGCCAGAGAATGGACGCTTCGAGGTTGCCCGGCGCGATCACACGGGCTCCGGGGATTCCCAAATCATTGAGGACGCTGCCATTAATAATCCCCGCCTGCGCCAGCGGCGTGCTGAATCGCCCATCCCAGTTGCCGCGTCCCAGCCCCCCCGGCTGATGGCAGTAGGAGCAATTGACATCAAGGTAGGAACGAAAGCGAAGCTCCAAGCTGGCGCTGGCATCGGTGGGTGCGACGAGACGCGGCAGGCTGGCTGGGGATCCGTGGCGCGGCGAGAAGACTCCAAGGTTGCCAAAGGCGGTCAACTGGTTGATGGGAACCCCCGCCACCGTGACATTCCGGTTGAGTTGCCGGGTGCTGAACCCCAAGACGCTTTCTCCAGTGGCGTTGTGACACACCATGCATTCGGAACGTCCCGGATAATGCCAAACCTGCGAGCGGGTGACCCCACCGTCCAAAATTTGAAGTGTTTCGTCGGCTCCTCCCTCGGGCACTAGGTCCGCGTCGCTCCCATTGGCACGCCACCGGTAGGTCAGGCCGTACACCGAGTCCGCAGTCTTGACGATGAAGCGGGTTTCCAGACGTTTGCGTGTCGCCGGATTCCCCCGTGTCATTTCAATCTCAAAGTGCTTCATCCATACGGCGCCCGTGGGTAAAGTCCACAGATCCGCAGCGTCCCTGGAGATCACCGATTCGGGATCCTGTAGAAAGAACCAGCGGAGCTTCTCGGCGTTGTCGGACCAGAAAGGGGCATTGATTTCGTAGGGAAGGATTCCTTCCTGCGTCGCCAGGGTCGCCAAGTCGGTGAAGACCCCGGTCTGGCTCAGGGTCTGGGGCAGGCTGGTGGAGCCAGACTGCGTGCGAACCAATCGCGACACCCGCCCCCCGGGGCTGCCCCCACGTTCGACCACCAACAGTTCGCCGTTGCCGGGATGTGTGAAGAAGCAGACGGGGCCGCCGTCAGCCGTCATCAGGCGGACAACGCCCGTTCCCGAAGGATTCATGGCCCAGATGTGGCGGGCCACGTAGTCGCCAAAGATGTACTTCCCGTAGAGCTGCGGATGCTTCAGTCCCCGGTAAACGACGCCGCCAATCACACAGTCTCCAAGAAATTCCTGATTCCCGCCAGCGGAGCCGTGCCGATACTGGTAGAGCGGAGGCAGGTAGGTGACGCCGGCAGGTAGGCTGGTCCTCTGGTTCGTTCCCTCGAACCGGGACCAGCCGAAGTTCCCTCCGGCGACCACCCGATTAATCTCCTCGATCAGACTGTTGCCCACGTCGCCCACGTAGAGGCGTCCGTTGGCGGGATCAAAGCTGAAACGGAAGGGATTGCGGAATCCGACGGCCCAAAACTCGGTCCGGACCGCGCCAGGCGACACGCTTTGCCCTCCAAAACTCGTCACCCCGATAAACGGATTGTCGGGCGGGATCCAGTATCCCCCCAACGCGGAAGGATGCGGATTGGGAGCCAGACTTTCGGGGCGGCCGTCCACGTCCAGGCGGAGAATTCCAGAGAACATGTCCCGATCCACCCGCTGGGCATTGGTAGAGGCTCCCCAGGTCCCGCCCCCGTCGCCTATGGACACATACAAGTAGTCGTCCGGACCAAAGTGCAGGTCCCCGGCCTGATGGGTGGAATCGTAGTCGCGCGCCGCGATCAGCATCTGTTCCGACTGCGGTAGCGCCCGCCAGGGATTGGCCGGATCCACCTGGAAACGCGAGACCACATTGTGCATCTGCGCTGTGGCTGTGTTGGTGCGGGTGTAGAACACGAAAAAGCCGCCATTCTGCCCGTAGTCCGGATGAAACGCCAGCCCTGTCAACCCGCACTCTCCGTCCGTAAAGGTTCTCGCCGAAATATCGAGGAATCGGGTCGCGGTCGGCGACATCAGGTTGGTAATGACATCAATCCAACCGGACTTGCGGACGACGAATAGTGAATTCGTACGCCCCGGCGGCACCGCCAGGCTGATAGCGTCCGGAAACTGGAGATTGCCCAAGGCGTTGGTCAGATAGTAAGTGGACGCTGGCGCCGCAAAGGAAAAGCGGGGCGGCGAGGTGGTCCAATGCTGACCGAAGGCCGAGAAGACGACCGTCCCACCTAAAAGGAACGCCGAAAGAATGTCCTTACACTGCACAAGTAGGTAAATAAGTTATCCCTTCCCGCGTGGCAAGCACGAATATTTCTTCAGTAGTTCAGCGGTCCTCAAACCTAAAGAAATCTGATGAATTCCAAAAAATGTGACGAAGCTCGTCATGAGGTTTTATACGCCGACGGATGAGATGATTTCAAAGAAATGAGTCGTGAAATTAAGTTACCTGATACAACGAATGTAAAACAAGACACAGTGCCTCGAAAGATGGGATCCATCCGGATGGATGCCGCCAATGGGCCTAAACGAATGCGCTTGCGGGGGACGCCTCCTCGCAGGAAAGCGCAAGCCCGGTAAGCAATTGCGGGCCTTGCGCGACGAGTCCGTCCTCTAATCTCGCGTCATGTCCACCGCATTCGTCATTCTCGTGGCGCGGTGCGGACCTCACATCGGGAAACTACCGTCGGATCTGCCCTTGATGCCCCTGTACGGCGCGAAACCGATCAGTTCGGTATCGGCGTCACTGACCAAAAGAGGATCCGGGGTGGCGTTAACAAAAACAATGGGGGCCGAAGTGGCCTTCGTCAAAACGAGCTCGATTTCATGAACTAACAGGTAATCAGACCGCAGACCGGTTACCGACCGAGTAGGGCTGGGTTGGAAGCCAAACCTACCTACTATCGCAGCAGGAAACCTGAAAAGTCGTCAAGACTAATTTCCCATTTTATTGATGAAGCCGCCTCAAAACTCGAAAGGATCATTGGTGCGGCCGCATTGCGGACACCGGGAGCGGTCCACCGCGGCGTCGTCGGTGTACACCAACCCGCAGTCGCCGCACCGGAAAATTCGGTCTTCAGACACCTCGCGTTCGACGCGGCGGCGCCATTCCGACCGAAACGTCACCCAAGCGAGCAGTGTGAGCACACCCACAATATAAAGCGCGAGCAACGTGTCAGGATACATGGCCTAGGGGGTGGAAGGCTCCACGCGCCACAAAAAGGCGAGCTGTCCCCAGGCAAGGTCCGACACTGAAATGGCTCGCGAGTCGGAAGCCGCGGAGTCGGTTCCCAAAAAACGCGCCTCGCGGGACCAGGCGAGGGCGCGGAGGTCCGCCTCCGGGTTGCCGCTGGATTCCGTCACGCGCGCCAGAACCACCTCGCCGTCCGGATGGACGCCGACCTCAATCACGCTGGTCCCCAGCACCTCCACACCCGGCGGCGCCACGGGAACCTCCCGAGGTTGAAGGCCCCGGTGGGCGAGGGCGCCTCTCGGAGACACCACTGTGTGGGCGGGAAGCAGCCGCGGAGCGCGAAGTTCTCCGGAAATCATCACCGCCGGCAGCCGGAGGGCGGGCGTGGACGACGGCGGCACGGGGGCGGGCGCCACCCCGAGCCGGATGGAAGACGGGGCGGCGCCCAGCCAGCGGGGGCGTCCGTTCCATTCCGCGAGCGCATAGCCTGGCGGTGGGAATGCACGGGCCGCCGCCCCCGAGAATCCGGCGGGATCCACCCCGGAGAACTGGCGCGGATCGCCCATCCGACCGTCTTCCGGATTGCCCGGCTCCCACCGGACCTGGCCCCCAACGTCCGGCCCCTCCGGCTCCAGCCGGGGCCAGCGGGTAAACCACAGCACCACCGCCGTCTGGGCCGCCGCCAGGAGGAGCACCAGCGCAACCCAACGGGCACTGGACCAGGACGGGCTGGCGTGACGGTCGTTCATTGGCGGCGGCGCGGCGTTCCGCCGGGCGCGCCCGGGCCCTCGCCGAGAATGACCCGTGTCACTCCTGCCTGACGCACGCGGGCCGCCAGCTCGGTCAGGTCTCCGTAGGGCACCGTCCGGTCCGCTTGGATCAGCAACGTCGCCTCGGCGCCCCCCGCCGCCACCCGGCGCTCCAGGGCTCTCACCAACTGGTCGCGGTCGGTCACCTGATTCTCGAAGTACAGCCGGCGTGAGGCGTCCATGGCGACGATCCAGCGGGGCTCGCCGGCCGAGGCGGCGGACGCCGACACCGCGTCCGGCAGTTCCAACCGGGTGCCTCGGGGCAGCACCAGGAAATCCCGCAACATCAGCGTGAAGGCCAGCAGGAAGATCACGCACAGAAAAGGCGCCAGGTCCAGTTGGCCTCGAAACAATCGCGTGGACCGGGGAAATTTCATGAGGTCAAACGGACGGACAGCGGAGCGGGTTCCATCATCGGTCAGGGCAGTGGCGCGGAGGCCCCCTCCCCTTCCCCGGTCGTCAGCCGCACCGCCTCGCGGCTGGCGCGCTCCATGTCCAGCACGATCAGGTTCACGCGATGAACCAGGTAATTGTAGGCCGCGTAACAGAAGGCGGCGATGCCGATCCCGAGGGCGGCGGCGTACAATGACTGCATGAGGCCGTCGAACATCTCCCCGGGGGCGGCATAGCCATACGACACACCGTCCGGATGCCGCAGCTCTCGAAAGACGGCCGCGAAGCCGAAGAGGGTGCCCATCAATCCCAGCAGCGGCGCCACCTGGGCCACGGTCGCGAGAAACGGCAGGTTGTGCTCCAGGCGCGGCACTTCGATCTGTCCGATCTCCTCGATCACCTCCTCCACCCGCGCCCGTCCGCCGTCGCGGTTCAGAATCGCCGCCTTGACGATCCGGGCCACCGGTCCCCGGGTGGCGTCGCAGATGGACAGCGCCTCGATGACGTTGTCGCGCCGGAGCACGTTGCGGACACCGGCCAGAAACTGCGCCGAGTCAATCTGCACCCGGTGGAAATGCAGCACCCGCTCGATCACCACGGCCAGCGCGGCGGCACTGACGAGGATGAGCACCCAGAACATGATTCCGAAGCTGGTGGCGGCGGGGGGTGAGGCTTCCATCGCCCGGGACACCACGGCATTGGATCCGGTCGTCGCGGCGAACATCATCAACGACATGGGGGACGTCATAAAAATGGATCTCCCGGCCTAGACCAAGCGCGCATGCGCCCGGTCCTTGTCGGCCGCCAGCTTCTTCACCAACTCCTTGATCCGCTGGGCATCCGCCTTGGCGGCGACCAGGATCGCGTCGTCGGCCGCCACCACCACGCTGTCTTTCACCCCCACCAGGGTGATGGGCGTCCGCCCCCGGGTCCGCGCGTCATAGACCACGTTCCGGGCCGAGTCCACATGGACCAAATCCCCCACCGTCGCATTGCCCTCGGGATCCTGCTTCACGTGGCGGGCCAGGGCCGGCCAGGAGCCGAGGTCATCCCATTCGAAGTTTCCATCCGCCACCACCACGTTATGAGCCCTCTCCATGATCGCATAGTCCACGCTGATCTTCCGGATCTCCGGATACTCGGACGCCAGCGCCTTGGCGAGCGGACGGGCTCCGCGCGACGCCGCGGCAAACCAGCGATGGCAGGCGGCGTTCATCTCCGGCTGATGCTTCTCCAACGCATTGGTGATGGTGACGAACGACCACACGAACATCCCCGCATTCCACCGGAAGTTCCCCGCCGCCACATACTCAATCGCCCGCTCCAGCGGCGGCTTCTCCACAAACTGGTCCGCCCGGAAGAACGACGTTCGATAGCGCTTCACCCCGGCGGGCGGCGGCAACGCGGTGAGATCGTGCCGGATGTAGCCGTAGCCGGTCTCGGGACCCGTGGGCCGGATTCCAATGGTGACGATCACCTGGCCGCGCGACGCCAGGTCCAGCGCCTCGGCGAGGACCTGCTGAAACCCTCTGGCGTCGGGAATGACGTGGTCGGCGGGAAGCACCGCCATCGTGGCGGTCGTGGAACGCGATCCAGCCACCGCCGCGCCCAGCGTCACTGCGGCGCAGGTGTCCCGGCCCACCGGTTCCTCCAGAATGTTGTCCTTCGGAATCTCCGGCACCTGCCGGCGCACCGCGTCCGCCTGTGCCGCGTGGGTGACGATGAGGATGTTCCGAACGGGCACCAGGGGACGGACCCGGTCCACGGCCTGCTGGAGGAAGGATCGGTTCCCCAGCAGCGAGATCAGGTGCTTGGGAGTCGCCTCTCGGCTGACCGGCCAAAAACGCTCCCCACGCCCCCCCGCCAGAATGACCACATAGCGATCCGAGGGAGGTTCCTCCGCCCGGGCTCGGGAACGGGCCGCGGCTTTCACCGGGGATCTGGATCGCTGGGTCGTGCTCATGATTGGATGGCGCGGGACAGGGATTCCACGAACGCGCTGACTTCGGGAACCAGTTGAGGAGAATCCCCCAACGTGGCAATGCGGTTCACCACGGCGCTGCCCACCACGATGGCTTCGGAATGCCGGGCCACCTCCCGAGCCTGGTCCGGATTCGAAATCCCGAACCCCACCGCGATCGGCAGCCCCGAATGCTCCCGGATGCGGGCCGTCATCGTGCCAATGGTGGCGCTCACCGTGTTCTGCATCCCGGTCACGCCTTCGCGGCTGACGTAGTAAATGAATCCCCGGGCCCGCGGGGCGATCCGGGCGATGCGCTCCGGCGGCGTGGTGGGCGCAATCAGGTAGATCGGAGACAGATGCGACGACGCCATCAGCGCCTCATAGTCGCCGGACTCCTCCGGGGGCAGGTCCAAGACCAGCAGGCCATCCACCCCAGCGTCCGCGCAGTCGCGGATGAAATTCTCCAACCCCACGCGGTGCATCAGGTTGAAGTAAATGTAGAGGACGATGGGAACAGCGGACGTTTTCCGGATCTCCCGAACTGTCTCCAGCACCCGAGGGGGTGTCGTTCCGCTTTGGAGACCGCGTTGCGCCGCCAGTTGGTTCACCAGGCCGTCCGCCAGCGGATCGCTGAAGGGCACGCCCAACTCCAAGACATCCACCCCGGCGGCATCGAACGCGAGCGCCAGCCGCCGGGTGGCCTCCAAATTCGGATCCCCGGCGCCGATGTACACCACCAGCCCCTTGCGTCCCTGTCGTTTCAGGGCGGCAAAGCGTTCCTCGATCCGGTTCACGGCCCCGGACACTGCCGCGCCCCTCCCCTGCGTTGCAAGCGCCGCGCCCGCAAGGTCTCCGCGACTCTTCAAGGATCCGCCAGACCCGGACCCGCGTCGCACCCCTTCGGACGCCCCACTTCGATTCCGTGCTTCAGGCAATAGGCCCCGTTGACCACGTATTTGTGGGCCCAGTGGCGAAGTCCGGCCCGCTCCTCGGCCGTCAACGCCCGCTTCACCACGGCCGGCGCGCCCACCACGAGTGAGCCGGGCGGCACACGCATGCCCTGGGTCACCAGCGCATGGGCGCCGATCAGGCTCTGCGCGCCGATGACCGCCCCATCCAGAATCGTGGCTCCCATGCCAATCAGGCACTCGTCGCCCACCGTGCAGGCATGCACGATGGCCGAATGCCCGATGGTCACCCAGGAACCCACCAGGCAGGGATATTCGTCCGCCAGATGGAGCACGGCATTGTCCTGCACATTGCTATGGTCGCCGACTACGATCCGGTTGATGTCGCCGCGGAGGACGGCACCATACCAGACGCTGCTGGAGTCGCCGAGGGTCACGTCCCCGAGGACCACGGCCGTCGAGGCGATGTACACGTTCCGGCCCACGACCGGGGCTTTCCGGAGATGCTGGTTCAACTGGGCAACGAGCGCGTCCATTGAGGATCAGAGAACATCAAAGAATTCCCGGGGGCTGAAGGAAATCCTCCGGGTCACTTCCAGCGATGCGGCACCTCAGGGCGCGGCCAACCGCAGGTACCGCGGCTCGCCGAAGCTGGGAAGCGACATCCGCTTCCAGCCGTCCACAATCTCCGGGACTCCCTCGAGGGACTCCCATGCGGCGCTTTCGAGATCCGATGCCGCCTCGGGTTGATGCCCGATGGCGGATACCGGCCAGGAAAGTTCCAGCCCACCCTCCGCAACGGCAAGACGAAGCGGAATTTTTGGCGATCCCCCCACCACAGCCACGGCAAACTGACTGCCGGCGCTGATCGCGGTCACGCCGGGCAGCCCCACCGGCGGCACGATGTCCGCCGAGAGGTGTCCCGGCGGCGATGGCAGCGACTCTGCCCAAGCCCGCTGGGATGGACGCCTGTCCGGCCCGAATAAAATCCGGATCTCCCAGAGGCCCGTCCCAGGCGGTCACGCGTCCTTCCGCATTGCAGCCAAGAATGTGGCCTGGCCTCAAGGCGATTTCGACGATGTTGCACATCAAATTCCGGAAAATCCCCTTCCCACCGACCACCACGCTGACCGTCCCATCTTCCAACAGCAATCCCAGCAGATTTCCAACGTAGCCGGTACGGCGGACCGCTCCGAAGTCTTGGAGGAAATACCCCGACGGTTCATCGCACCAGAACACCAGGGATCCATCGCGCCGCAATGCCACGAACGTGTTGTTCCCAGCCGCTACCTGCACCACAGCATTCAGCCCCTCCGGTGGCAGGTAACGCGGCGTCCCAAATTCCCCGCCTCCCCACGACACCACCGTGCCATCTGCCTTCAGCGCGACAAAACGGTCATGGCCCACGTCTGCCTGGACCACGCTATGGAGGCCCGGCGGCGCCGGCACGACCGGAAACTCGCTCTGCCAGCCCCAGGTGCGGACCGTTCCGTCGGAAAGCACCGCGATGGAGGCCTCCCCCTCGGATGCGAGGGCCACGATGCCGGACAGGGCGTCAGGGACGTCCCCAGCGCGAAGCACGGTGGAAGATCCGAGCGGGGCCGGGATGCCCCAAGGAACCGGGGTGCCAGCGGGCACGTCGGCCGTGACCATCAGGGCTCCCATCGGAACCGTTTCACACCCCAGGGCGTTGCACACGCGCACCGAATAGGTGACGGCCTGGTGGGGACGGATGCCCTGCAGCCGCAGGAAATTCCAGGTGGCGCCGGGCACATCCGTGCCATTGGTCTGCCATTGATACTTCAGGTCGAATCCCGCCGCCTCGACCGACAACGTCCTCGAACTCCACTCCGGCGCCGATTCCACGGGCGCGGATGCCAGAATGCGCAACGGCCGGTGGCGTCCGAGAACCATCGCGAAGGAGATTTCACCCACCACCGCCGCCTGGGCATCCGCAAGGCCGTGAGGTGGAACGAGATTCCGGTCCCGCTGATTCCAGCCCCAGTAAACCACTGTGCCGTCCCGCCGCATGGCGAGCAGGTCGGTGAAGTTTGCCGACACCCGCGCGATGTTGGTGAACTCCGAAGGCAGTTGAGGATTCGGCCAGGCAACCAGCGAGCCATCCTGCCTCAAGGCGACGGCACGGCCTGTGGAAAACGCCACCTGAACCGTATCGGTCAACGCCGGCGCTTCGGTGACCGTGGACCGGTCCACCAGCCCTTCGCACCCGGGCTCGAGGCACCGGTATCCTCCCCAGACCACCAATTGTCCGTCGCCGCGAATCGCGGCCACAAGATCCTGATAGGCATAGGAGCCAGACTAAGGACCTGGCACTCTGTTCTCTGTCGAACCTGGAGCCCGTATGGCTCAACCGGTCCGTTGTTGAGCCATAGGCGTCTCCGGAATGACCGATCCTCTTCCCCATCAACCCTCTTTGTATCCTTTGCGCCCTTTGCGGGAGGCACTGAATCTTCCCGAAACCCGGCCCATCCGACTGCACTTCGCCAGAAATTCCCGCTGGCGCGGGCTCCCGACCCCGCACTAGCGTCCCCGGCGCGCGGCTCCCAGCCGCGTCTTCCTTTCTTAATGAGCACTTCTTCCGGCGACATTGCCGTGATCGGACTGGCTGTGATGGGCCAGAATCTGATCCTGAACATGAATGACCACGGCTTCACCGTGGTGGCCCATAACCGCACCGCCGCCAAGGTGGACGAATTTCTAGCCCACGAGGCCCAGGGCACGCGCATCCTCGGCGCGCGGTCCATTCCCGAAATGGTCGCCGCACTGAAGCGCCCCCGTCGGATCCTCCTCATGGTCAAGGCGGGAGCTCCGGTGGACGAATTCATCGCGCAACTCCTGCCCCACCTGGAACCCGGCGATATCGTCATGGACGGCGGCAATTCGCTGTACGGCGACACCAACCGTCGGGTGAAGGAATTGGAGGCCCGCGGACTGCTCTACATCGGCACCGGCGTCTCGGGCGGCGAGGAGGGCGCGCGGCACGGTCCGAGCATCATGCCGGGCGGCAGCACCGCGGCCTGGCCCCATGTGCGCGACATCTTCCAGGGCATCGCCGCCAAGGTGGACGACGGCACTCCCTGCTGCGACTGGGTCGGCGATGGTGGCTCCGGCCACTACGTCAAGATGGTCCACAACGGCATCGAGTACGGCGACATGCAGCTCATCGGCGAGGCCTATCACCTGATGCGCGACGGCCTCGGCCTGTCGGCGGACGAGATGGCGGCGGTGTTTCAGGACTGGAACCGCGGCGAACTGGACAGCTTTCTGATCGAGATCACCGGTCACATCCTGGCGCGCAAGGACGACGACGGCACGCCGCTGGTGGACAAAATCCTCGACGCCGCCGGCCAGAAGGGCACCGGCAAATGGACTGTCGTGGATTCTGCGAATCTGGGACAACCGGTCACTCTGATCGCCGAGGCGGTGTTTGCCCGCTGTGTCAGCGCGATGAAGGAGGAGCGGGTGAAGGCCGCCCGGAAGCTGAAGGGACCGCGCCCGGCCATCGCGGCGGCCAAGGACCCCGCCAAACGCCAGGCGCTCATCGCCGACATCCGGGACGCCCTCTACGCCTCCAAGATCGTGAGCTACGCGCAGGGCTACATGCTCATGCGCGCCGCCGGCAAGGAATACGGTTGGAACCTGAACTACGGCGGCATCGCTCTCATGTGGCGCGGCGGCTGCATCATTCGCTCGCGCTTCCTGGGGAAGATCAAGGAGGCCTACGACCGGAATCCCAAGCTGCCGAATCTCCTGCTCGACGACTATTTCCGCGGCGAGATCAAACGGACCCAGAAGGGATGGCGCAACGTGGTCGCCCTGGCAGTGAAACGGGGGATCCCCGTGCCCGCCTTCGGCACCGCACTGGCCTTCTACGACAGCTACCGTCAGGCGCGCCTGCCGGCGAACCTCCTGCAGGCCCAGCGCGACTACTTCGGTGCCCACACCTACGAGCGCGTGGACAAGCCGCGCGGTGAATTCTTCCACACCAACTGGACCGGCACCGGCGGCCGCGTGAGCTCCAGCACCTACAACGCGTAGCCTCCCGTTCGGAGTTTCCCGCTCGGAGTCCCGCCTTCAGGCGGGCACGGGTCAGCCAGCCAAGGCGCACCAGAAGTCCTTTGACACGAATGGCCCATCGCGAATCGCTGTGCGCCAAGCTTACCGCGGCTCACGGACCAACCACCGCGCGACATAAGGATCAGCCCTGGCCAAAATCCAGTGCGCGAGGGCGTCGCGGAGGCGATCGAAAAATCCGCGCGACGTCTTCCAAGTCCGGGGATCCACCCGGAGCGAACGCGAAGCCAGCAACTCGCCCAGTTCCCACGCCCGGCGCACCACCGCCGGACGGGTCAACCGCAGCATCAGCTCGTGGTTGATGTACAGGCTGCGGGTATCGAGATTGGAGGAGCCGACATAGGCCGCGGTCTCGGTGACATACAACTTCGCGTGGAGCACCTGCGGTTGGTACTCGTAGATCTCGACACCCCGCCGGAGCAGCCCGGCGTAGAGGTGCCGGGCCGCGCGATGGGATATTTCGACATCCGACTTCGCCGGCACGATCACCCGCACACGGGCTCCCCGCGCCGCCGCGTCGCGGAGCATCCGGCGCATGCTCCAGGTCGGAACAAAATACGCGACGGCGAACAGCACGTCGCTCGCGACCGCCACGTCGCGGCGCAGCGCTGTTTGGAAGGCTCCGGGAGAACGCCCCGGGCCCGTGGCCAGCAACTGGACGTCCTCCATCAGGATCCGCCCCGCCTGGCGGGGGCCCCGCCGGAACAAGCTTCGGAGCCGCTCCGGATGCGCGACAGCCTCCCACATCCGGTCAAATTCCTCCGCCAGCCCGGCCACCGCCGGACCGGTCAACGACAGGCCCAGATCCGCCCACCCGCGGTGGACGCCGTCGCCGGAATACTCGTCGGCTATGTTGAATCCCCCCACGCCGCCCACGCGATCGTCCACCACGAACAACTTTCGGTGATTGCGAATGGGCAGGCCGGAGATCCGCAGCGGGTTGAACCACCGCAGCTCGCCTCCGGCGCGCTCGAAACCATCCCAAAATCCGTTCGCCGTCTCATGCGATCCCAGGGCATCGAGCAGCACCCGGACGCGGACTCCCCGTTGGGCCGCCGCCACCAAGGCGTCTCGGATGCGGGCCCCGACCGCGTCGTCGGACACGATGTACACTTCCAGCCGGAGCGACACGCGGGCCACCTGGATACCGCGCTGCAGCCGGCAGAAAAACTCCGCGCCGTCCGCCAGCCAATGATAGGTGGGCGCGAACGGCGGAATGGCAGGGCTCAAAGTCCCCGCAGAAGGGTTCGGGCGCGGTGGACCCATACCTTTTCGCGCTGCCGCTGAAACTTCGGGGCGAACTCGTCATCGGCAACCACCTCGTTCAATTCGGCCTGAGCGCGGCCCCGCTCCCCGCGGCGGAGGGCCAGCTCGGCGAATTGGACCTTGGCTCGGGAATAACTGTGTTGCGACAGCACCTGTTCCCACAGCCGGTAGGCCGCGTCGGTGTCCCCCAGAGCGGTCAGCGCCTCCGCCAAAGCCATGGCGGTATGTCCGTAGTCGTGCTTGGGATCCGCCGCCAGCGCCGCCTCCAGGAGGGGTTTGGCTTCGGCCGGACGATTTAGGCGCAGCAGGCACTGCCCCAGGTGAGCCTTGAAGTCCGGATCGTCGCCGTCGCGTTCGAAGGCGGCCCGGTAGCTCGCCTCGGCCTTGGCCAGTTTCCCCTGGGAGAAATAGACGTCCCCGAGATCGAAGTGGTCGCGGGCATTGTCGAAGTTGTGGATGCGCGCCTGGATCTCGCGGATGCGCCGACGATTGGCCGCTCCAGGAAGTTCAAACCCGCGCGCCCCGCCTCCCCCGGATGCCGGCCCCTGGGTCCGGTACACCATCAGGTAGTAGAAGACCGCGCTCAACACGGAGAAGAAGAAAATCAGGGCACACCAGATCCACTCGCGACGCTGGATGGCGTCCACCAGCATCCAGATCTGAAATGGGAGGAAAATCCAGAACAGGGGATTGCTCAACAACAGCAACGGATCTCTCAGGAAATCGAACATCGGCAACCGGTGCCCGAGGCTGCGGCGGAAACACCTGGATGGCAAGGCACCACAAAGGCGCCCCTGTCATGGGTCCCTGGTCTGTGGCCGTTGGTCCGTCGTCGCTGGCCCAAGGCGAATGGATCTGGTGCGCTGAGATTTCCTGCTCACTTCACTCCATCCTTCCTCCTTCCCCAAAAGGTTCTCAGGACGACAGCGCGCGATACCGGTTCCAGGCATGAGCGAGCACCGTCAACAACCCGACGATCATGCAGGCCAGAATGAGCGCCAGGAGCCCGCGCTGCAGTGTCCGCTGGGTCCGCTCGCGTCCCGCTTCTTCCCCGGCTCCGTCCCACGACGGAGTGGCGGCGGCGCGGGAAGACACGCCCGGCGCGGTGGCGACCGTGGGCTGGACAATACCGATGGCCGGGCGGCCACCCGGGCCTGGCAAGGGCGCGGTATGCGATGAAGGGCCACTGGCCCCGCGATCCGGAGGTCCGCCGCCAAAGCCTCCCGCGCCACCGCCAGATCCCCGGCCGCCATCCGGCTTCCCCGCACGTCCGCCCGGGCTTCCGGATCCGGAGGCCCCCGTTCCGGAGCTCCCGGAAGAGCCTCCGCCGGCTCCAGTCACGGCGCTGACGGGGATGGACGCCATCCGTAGGCTGGCGGCATGCCCGTCCCCCCAAAGCACATTGCCGCGCCCGGCGTGCCGCTCCGGGGTCCAGACGAGATCCAACCTCGCGCCCGAGACGGCGTTGGTCGTCGGTCGGGTTCTCAACCGGTCCACGTTCCGATCCACCACCAGCGCCGATCCGGGATCCCCCCAGACAGCTCCGGCAATGGCCGCATAGTCCGGGGTCTCCGTGGCGCTTCGCGATCCCGAGGGGACACCCGGACGCCGCACTGCCGGACACTTCAGCACCTTGGGATTCCCCAATTCGTTGGAAACCGCGAAAAAAGGTTCGCCGGAAGTGAGGACCACCCCCCAAAACGACTCCGAAGCGCGGGAAGATTCGAGGGTACCCCCGGAAGCCACCGCCAGATTCTGGGGAAACTGCCCTCCGTGTTCATGGGCAAACCCATGGAAGGCAATGCCGATCTGCCGGAGATTGCCAATGCAGGCGATCTGATAGGACCGGGTCTTCGACCGCGCCAGCGCCGGCAGCAGCAGGGCCGCCAGCAGGCCGATCAACGCCAGGGTCACCAGCAGTTCCATCAAGGTGAAACCGCGGAGGACCGCCCGTTGAGCCGGCGGAGTCATGGGAGCTTGTCAGCATATCGCATGCCGCGCAGACCCCACCAGCGTCTCCCGGGCGGAAAATCGCTTCCCTCGACCCCTGCCCCGGATAAATCCATGGAGAAAGTCCATGGAGAAAGACGGGGGGAATGAGAAAATCCTAAGCCAAAAGGACGAATTCGGCATGTCACGAGTTCGTGAAGCGCCAGGGCAGGGTGTGGGCAAGGCACGATGCCCCGCGCTTTCCGGATCTCCTTCCGGCCTGGGATCTCAGCGCCCAACGCCGGAACAGAGAAAGTGCCCGGTGCTTTGTCAGCCCTGCACGGAGCGGAACCGAGTACCAGGTCCCCTATCCCCATCTCGAGCGACAGCCCAGCAGCCAGTCACTGGCGAGCCCACCGAAAGTAAGCAGACACAGGCGCGCCCGTGGCCGGTGTTGCCATCGGGATCTCCAGGGTGCCCGGATCACCGGGCACGGCACGCAGCTCCTCCGGTTCCGCAAACCGCCAGCGGTGCAGGTTGGAACTGATCAGCCAAAGTCCGTCGGCTGACTCCAGCGGCACATGCAGGCGCAATACGCTGCCATGGGCGCCGGCAACCCGCTCAATCTCCAACGGCACATCGCCACGGCTCCCCTGGGCGGCGGTGTTGCGGGCGTCGTGTCGCGCCATCGGCCAGCCCGATCGCGCCGGACGCGTGCCGGTCGCCATCTCGAACATTTGATCGAACAGGATGCCCACCAATGTTCCGCGATCATCCAGACGGAGATCGCGAACCCCCGGCTGGGGAAACAACTGCGACGAGGCGTCGAATGCCCAACGGACCGCCCCGGTCGCCTCATCCAAGGCATAGACCGTGGTCCAAACGACACAGAATACGGTGCCATCCGCCGCTCCGACCGGAAGGGATGCACCCGGGAACGTCCATCGGGTGGTTCCCGTCGCTGGATCCATCGCGTGCAGCGCGTCCGGGCCGTCAACGCTCTCCGGCAGACGAGCGAACACGGTTCCGGCCTCGCCCAGCACGGGCTCCTGAAAATCTTCGGAACGATGCCAACGAACACTTCCGTCCGGATTCACCACGGTCAGGCCGGTGGCGGAGGTGACGAAGTAGAACTCCCCCAGCCGTCCAATGGCTCCCCGCGGCCACGCCGCCAGGTTGGTGGGATACGGTGTGAGCGGCACCCGCCAGCGCTCCGTGCCATCGGGTTCCAGCCGCAGAAGTTGCCAGTCCGCGGTGAGCCCGAAGAGCGTTCCGTCCGCCGCTACGGCATCGAACAACACGGTGTCCTTCGCAATCCGAATCGGAATCTCTCCCGGGCCGCCCGGCTCCTTCCACTTGGCAGTGCCGTTCCCTTCGCGGACCAACATCCAGCCCGAACCGGTGACCGCATGGACAGGCAGCCGGCCGAGCGGCTGCCGGTCGGCGCCATTCGATGCGAAGCGCAACGTGGAATTCGCGCCGACCAGGAGGATTTGACCCTCCGGTTCCACAATGGAGAGGCCCCCGGAATCCCCAGGTAACTCCTGTGTCCAGGTGGCCCCATCGCTGAGGGTGATCGCGGTCATTTGATTCCCGGCCGAGAAGAAGGCTCTCCCCGAATCATCCAGCGCCATCGGTGACACGAACGCCGAAACCTTCGCGAGCGCCCGGGCGGACGGCGGTCGCGGCTGAGTGGTGACGCGGCCGGACTGAGCCGCCTCCCCGCCGGCCACGGTCCGCACCCAGTAATGGTAGAGTTGCCCGGCAGAAGCGTGGGTGTCTTCAAAGGCGGCAGTGAACGCGCCCACGCGGCCGATCACCCTGGCGGCATCAGGATCACTTCCTTCGCTGCGAAGAATCTCGTATTCGGCCGATTGCCGCGGATCGCGCCAACGCAAGCGGTTGCCAACCCAGCTCGCGGTGGCAGTGAGGTGGTCCACGGACAGCAGTGGTGGAGCCTCGGACGGCGCGCTTGCCGAGCATCGAGCATCCCCTCGAGCGGAGGCCCAATGCGCGCCCGAATCGAGGCCGTGCGGCATGCGAATGGCCACCACCCCCCGGGGGGATCGCCGCGGAATCACCAGAAGTCCGCCACGGGTGAGCAGCAAGGGCAAACCGGGCGGGCTCAGGATGTCGGGCGTCGTCAACACGCCGAGTCCGGTCAACTCTTCGACCGTGCCGCCATCGGGAGCGATCACCCATACCGACTCATTGCGATGAACGAGTACACGACCGGCCGAATCCAGCGCCAGCGACTGCGGGTCCTCGGACTGCACGGGTAGTGTGCCGAACGACTCGACACCCTGCTCCGGTCGCCAACGCACGAGATTGGTCCGGTCGGCGGAGACGATGGTTCCATCGGCGGTCACCAGCGCGTGGTGGCTGAAAGCGGCCCGAACTGGAGTCGGCGATCCCGGTGCCAGGCCCGGAGGGGTAATTCGCGAAACGATTTCGCCAAACCGATTCACCACATGCAGCTCCGTTGCGGTCGTCAACAGGACTCGATGGTCCGGAAGCGGCGTCGGTGTCGCACCCAAGCGGATCCACAGCGCGGGCCCCGTCAAATTGGGGATCCCTCGGGTGGACCTCGTAGAATACGCCAATGCCAATGCGTCGGCAGTCACCGAGAGGCCGGGAATCCCGCCGTTGAAGAACCCCGGCATGCTCAGCGGGTTTGCCGTCCCGGCCGACGGATCGAACCGATACAACCGGTCCGGACTTTCCCTGCTTTGTCCGGCGAGTCCCAAGATCGTGTTGCCTGGACCTTGCGCGAGGTTGCCCATCACCTCGCCGACATAGCCGATCCGAGAGACCTCGCTGCCGTTGGGATCGAGTAGGAACAGGTGGCCCCCCGCAGCGAAAACGACCCGGCCTTCGCGATCCACCAGAGGCGGCGTGATCTCGCGCCCCGCGTCCCGCTCCCACAGCACCGTCCCATCGGGAGAGACGGCCAAGATGCGGGACCGTTGGCGATCGTTAAACCCGGGGTAGCCAGTCATGACCACCATATCGTCGTCCAGGGCAGCGGTCCCCACGAGGACGGCCAGCGAATCGTCCACCCACGCCACCCGCTCGGCCGACGCGCTCCACTGGCCCCGGAGAACAGGGCCGACAAGGAGGCACATCAAATAGACCATCCAGCAGGACACGAACCCTCGTGGGACGCCTTTGGCGCGGCGAGGGGGCGGGCATCGTCTAACCCGTGGAGCGGAAGTCGGGGGTTGCATGGCGGTTGGCGTATCCATGGGACTTTGGGATAGAGTGTTGTTGGCACCCCCCGTAAACCGGGGTGGACTGCGTTTCGATTCGGTGAGGAGCAGTTAATGAACGAGTGTAAACTCATTGTCAATCGTGAACGATAGAACCAAGTGACCGATCCTACCGATGGATAGATTGCCTCCCTCATCTCCTCCTGGACTGAACTTCCTCGGGGTTCACCTGAGGCGGTGTTCGCAAGTCCCAAGTCACGATTGCGGTCGGCTGGCCGGCAGAATTTTCCCGAGCGCCCCGGCCACCGCGTCCACCGTCACCCCTTCCATCAACCGTCGGATCTCCTCGGGCGTCCCGGCAATCGGGCGACCGTCGTAGCGGTAGAAGTCCAGATGGCGCCCCGCCACCGCCGGATTGGGAATCCGCACCCAGTCTTCCCGGAGTGGCATGATGCAGGGATTGAGCGTCGGTGTTTCGATCACGAACTGGTGCGGCACCTGCATCGCGGCGGCCAGATGCATGAAGGCGGTGTCCACGCTCAGAAATGCATGGGCCCGCTCCACCAGGGCCGCCGCATGACGAATCGAAGGGCACTCGGGAAAGAAGACCCGCCCGCCCCGCAGGCGTCCGAATAACTCGGCCTGGGCCGCCCGGTCCTCGGGTCCGCCAAAGAACAACACCGGCAGTTCCGGGTGCCGCGCCCCGAGACGGGTCACGAGTTCCACATAATGGGCCAGCGGCCAGCGCCTCAGTGCCAGGTTCTTTGTGCCGCCGGAGCCCGCGTGGATTCCCAGCCATCGGGCTCCTTCCAGCCCGTGGTGTGCCAGGTACTCCGACGCCCAGGTGGTTTCCACAGCGGACAAATAGATCTCGTACGCCAGCCGAGGCAGACGCCGCTGAGCGCCGATCAACGGCAGGAACCGGGCATTGTTCTCCGCCGCATGCACCGTGTAGTCCTGCGGGAGGGTGTCGGTGACCAGGTGCCGGTCGAGCCAACCGGCGTTCTCATAGGTGTGGCTCAAACGGCGCTTCGCCCCGATCAGTCGGGCAATGATCCGGTAGCCATGACGCCCCTGCGGGTGCGCGTTCAGCGACACATCGTATCGGTGATGGCGCATGCCGAGCGCGAAACGGACGGAGGCGAAGCGCGAGGACTTCAGGAAGTGGTGCTGGTGCAGGGTGTCCAGATGCGGGTTTCCCTCCAGCAACGCCGCCGCGCCCGGCCACATCGTGAGCGCGTCAATCCGGGCTCCCGGGAAGTTCAACCGCAGCTCATGGAGGAGCGGCGTGGCCATCAAGGTGTCCCCAATGCCCGCCAGCGCGATGACCAGAATGTCGTTCACGAGGAGATGCCCAGGCGTCCGCGGATCGCCTTCAGGGCGTGTTCGGCCGATAGTCGCACATCCCGTTTGCGGGAGAGCGCACCACGCTCCAGATACGGAATCGAGGCGCCCGTTCCGATGGTTCCCAAGGTGGAGTGGCAGCAGATCTGATCGTCCGAATCCGCGCCCTCCGCGAGCAATTCCAGCAGCCGCGACTCCGCCTCCGGATCCTGCGCGTGGCGTAGGGCGCCTATGGCCGCCTGACGCACCAGCCACCGGAAGTCTTTCAACCACCAATAGACCGGGGACAGGTCGAGGGAAGCCGGCTTCGGCATCGCAGCCATCAGGTCCAATCCGCCAGCCAGAACCTGCTTGTCCCGCTCCTTCGCCAGGGTCTCCAGAACCCGCTCGGTGCAGCGGGGGTCGCCCAGATTGGTTCCCAGTTTTCCCAGGATAAAGAGGCACGCGCCCAGTCGCTCCTTCGCAAGTTCCGACGCCAGCAACGCCGCCACCGCGTCCACCCAATCGGGATCCCGCAATTGTTCCGCTTCCCGATGGGCCGCCCATGCGATGGACTTCGAAGAGTCGCTCTCCCGGCAGGGAACGACCATTCGCCGCACCAAATCCTCCAGCTCTGAACGGACGCTCATCGGAGTTCCGCGGACTCCTACTCCGGACACACGCGGCTGTCGCGGATAAACCGATTCGCCTGAAGGAAGGACCGCCCACCGGTTCTCCGCGGCGGACTGAGGTGAAAAGACAGCGGTTCGGCCGGCGGACAGAACTCCCGCCTCCTGATCCCCGGGATCGGCGCCCGGGTGGAGATGGCCGCACACCCTGCCGAGATGTCGGTCGCGCGCGACCTCTGCAACAGTCATCGCAAATGACGATCTTTCCGGTCTTCGATCCCGCGGTGGCAGCGCCACTGAGGGCAACGCCGGTCGGTCGGAGTTCCCGGTACCGATGAGTCGTTATCTCCTCGCAAGGCACCGCTGGCGGCCGTGCCGGAGCTCACGAATCCATCCGTCGCGCCAGACGTTCCAGGAACTCCAGTTCCGCCTGTTTCTGCGCGCGCAGGACGTCGCTTCCGGAGCGCTGGTCACGCCCCCCGCCGTGCAGATCCTGCACGTGGTCATTGAAGAACGGCGACGGACGGGCTGAGGAGGCGATCTGGGTCCGGACCACCTGCTCCCAAGCCGGCAGGCGCCGCAAAAGATCCGCCAGGTCGGTCGGTTCCGACCCCTCCATCAACGCCAGCAACCGTTCGGCGTCATGCACCGCGTCGGCCGCGTCTCCGTCCGAATAGGCCCGGGCCAGGAATTGCGACAGGATCCCGACGCGGTCCGGAGTGTTCCAGGCAGCGCGGCGGGCGATCGCCAGCAGCACGGGGCGCTCCGCTGGCGGCGGTAGCGTGGCGATCAGGCGGCCCAGAGACTCCGAAATCGTCGCCTCAAGTCGAAGGCGGAACACATAGCGTTCCAGCGTCACCCGTTTCAGCGGAGACCGGTGGACGGCGCCCTCCACAGTCACCAGCCGGCCTATTGTCGGACGCCCCTCGAGCCGGGACACCCATTCGGATTGAGTGGTCTGCGGGACGGAGGCCGCTCCGAGAATACCGGCGAAGAGGGCTTGGTCGCTCAATTTGGGCGTGAACAGGGCCGACAGGGTCAAATCGAGCTCGTCGTCCTCCAATGCACCCAACCGCTCGTCCAGAAACCTCCCGGCCTCCGCTCGCTCGACGCCATAGATGGAGGCCAGATGCCGGAATACCTGAGCGGTCAACGGACGCGGCTTCTCCAGTTCCTGAATCAGGCGATCCCAGACGGCTTGCACGGCGGCAGGGTATTCGGTGGCGGGTGAAATTTCACGCATGGACACGCAACTGATCCTTGCCGATCAGCGTAGTGTGGAGGAGGACGCCATGGTTCCGTCCCACACGATCCTGGCCCCGCTCACCACGCCCGCACCGGAGGACCTCGATGTTCAAGTGGCGCTGGAGCCCGTGACCGCCCAGCCTGGGAATACGCCTCCGATCTGCGCATCGGCGATGGATCTCCGGCCCCCTTCGACGTGCCCCTGGAACCGGCCGGGGAACGCTGGTTCCGCGTCGGCGCGGATTGACCCTTTGGCGGCGGGAAACTTCGGGACCATGCTTTCCCGCATGCCGCTGGTACGCATCCTCGTGGACGGTTACAGCCTGCTTCACCGCTGGCCGGAACTCGCGCCCGGACGCCCCCGCCATTCCGCGGCCGCCCGGGAGGCGCTCATCGCCCGGCTCCGGCAATACCGCGATGCCAGCCATACCCCGATCACCATCGTCTTCGACGGCCAGGGAGCCCCACCCGGCACGACGCGTCCGGTCTCCACGGCGGAATTCGAAATCCTCTACTCCCAAGCCGGACGCACGGCCGACGATCTCATCGAACGGGCGGCAGTGCGCCTGAAAGCGTACGGCGATGTGCTGGTGATCACCGATGACCTGGCAGAGCGGGACACAGTCTCCGCATCCGGCGGATGGGTCTCGAGCTGCCGGGTCTTCATTGAGCAGGTCGAAGACCTTTTGAAGGAGTCCGGCGAGGATCTCCAACGCTGGAACCGCCGCGAGCGCGAGCGATTTCGGAGGGGACGCCCGTGAGAACCCTCACGCGCCAATCTGCGCCCGATAGGCCTCGGGCGTCAGCAATCCCTCGACCTCGGGGGCATTGGACAGCTTCACCTTGAAGAACCACCCGTCGCCAAATGGCGCCGAATTGACGAGGGCCGGGCTCTCGGACACCGCCTTGTTGACGGCGACGACCTCCCCGGTGACCGGCGAATAAATGTCGCTGGCCGTCTTCACCGACTCCACCACCGCACACGCCTCGCCGGCCTTGACCGAGCGCCCGACATTGGGCAACTCCACGAATACGACATCCGTCAACTCATGCTGCGCATGGTCCGTGATGCCGACGGTGGCGACATCCTCGTGCACGCGGACCCACTCGTGAGACTTGGCGTAGCGAAGATCGTTGGGGACTTGCGAACTCATGGCGGGGGGCAGGGTGAAAACGAGGCGCGGCCCGGTCAATCAGGCTTTGCGATAAATGGGCTTGCGGACGATCTCAGCGGGGTAGCGGCCTCCACGAATCTCGATTTCGATCCGGCCGCCCGGCACGGCGGCTGCAGCCGGGAGGTAACCCAGGCCGATTCCGACGCCCAGCGACGGACTCTGGGTGCCGCTGGCCACCGTCCCGGTCGCGCCACCGTCCGCATACATCGCATAGCCGGGACGCGGAGGCGCCGATTTCCCGGTCATTTGAAACGCCACGCATTTCCGGGCCACCCCCTGGATTTTCTGCTCCCAGAGCGCCGCGCGCCCCACGAAATCCCCCTTGTCGAATGAGACAAACGCCCCAAGACCCGCTTCGAGGGGCGAGGTGTTCTCATCCAGTTCGTGCCCGTACAGCGGATAGCAAACCTCGGTGCGCAGGGTGTCCCGCGCGCCGAGCCCGCAGGGCTGGAGGCATCCGATATGACCGACCGCGAGCAAGCGGTCCCACAAGGCTTCGACCGTCTCCGAGGGGGCCACCGCCTCGAAGCCATCCTCACCCGTGTAGCCCGTCCGGCCCACCCAGACCCGTTGGCCGCCGAACCTCCATGCAGCGATCTCGTTCTTGCGAAGGTCGGTCACCCGCGACACCGCCGTCCCCGCCTCGGACGCTCCCGGGAAGACCTGTCCGATAAATTCCACCACACGGGGCCCCTGGATGGCCACCGCCCCGTATCGGTCCGACGCCGGATCGAGCCGCACCTGATCCCGGCCGGGGAAGGCCTCGTGCTGCGCCCGAAGCCATGCGACATCGGATTCGATGCGCGAGGCGTTGATGATGAGCAGGTACTGGGATTCCGCGATCCGGTACGCATACAGGTCGTCCACGGTGCCGCCGCGCTCGTTGCACAGGTGGGTGTACTGCCCCTGACCCACGACCAGCTTCCGCAGGTCGTTTCCGAGCACGCCGTTCAGGAAGACCTCCGCCATCGGCCCCTCCACAAACACCTCGCCCATGTGCGAAATGTCGAAGAGCCCGGCCGCCTTCCGCACGCAGAGATGCTCATCCACGATGCCCGAATATTGGACGGGCATCTCCCATCCGCCGAATTCAATGAGCTTTCCGCCCAGACGCTGGTGGGCGGCAAACAGGGGGGTACGACGCAGGGACATGGGGTCGGGTGGAGGGGAATCAGCCCCATTTCTCCGTCTTCATCTGTTCCTTCGGCAATCCGAGGTCGCCGGTCACCAAATGCTCCACCGCCTCGACCATCTCGTTGGTGCCGCAGGCGTAGAACACGGTATTGGCAGGATCCTCCACGAAGCTGCGCACCCATTCGGGGGTGATGCGCCCGCGACGCCCGGTCCACGGATCCTCCGGCGTCAGGCGGGTGCAGGTCACCAGGAAACGAAAACGCGGATTCTTCGCCTCCAGATCCCGGAACTCGTTGGCGAAGATGATGTCCTGAGTGGTGCGCACCGTGTAGAGCACCGTGATCCGCGTATCGAGATTGCGGGCGGTGGCCTCGCGAACGAATCCACGGAAGGGAGTCACCCCGGAGCCGCCCGCCACGCAGATCAGATGCTTGCCGGGCGGGTCGAACACCGGGAGGAAGCGGCCGGTCGGCGGAATCACGGTGAGACGGTCGCCGGCGTCCGCCCAGTCCACCACGCTGGTGCCCATCTTGCCGTCGCGCTTCACCGTGACTTCGTAGAACCCGCGGTCGAGTCCGGAGGAGCTGAGGGAGTAGGCCCGCCGGTATTTCGGTTTGTGCGGCCACGCCACGGTGATGAACTGGCCGGTCTTGAACTCGCCGGGATCATATCCCTCCGGCCATTGGAGGCGGACGGTTTTGACGTCCGGAAGCTCCATGGTCACGGACTCAATCAGCATGTCGGCGATAACTTTGGCCATGTCGTGATCGGTATTGATGTCCGGCGCCAGCCGCCGGCCCGGGGATTTCGGGGGAAAACCCGGCGCGACGCAAGGTCCGGATCCATTCGCAACCGCGCTTGGGCGCTTTTCCTGCCCCGGAGGAGAGGTTGGACACGGATTTCACGGATTCTCATGGCAAAGAAAGGAGCCCTCCCCGTGAGAATCCGTGAAATCCGTGTCTTGTCCTCCAACCGGATCATTGCCCCGCCGGCGTCGCTGCGGAGAGACGCTCCACCTCGGCCTTGAAGAAGGCCTGGTCCTCGGCGAGATCGAGCTGCCGGGCCAGATCCATCTGGCGCCGGCGAATGGCCAGGAGGTCCGGATGGTTCGGAAATTCCTTCGTCAGGGCCACCAGCGTCGCCAGGGCGTCCGCGGGACGATCCAGCGTCCGCTGCCAGTCCGCGACCTCGAGGCACAACCGCGACCGCTCCGTCGGAGTGCCGCCGGCCGCCAGCGCCTTCTGTCCCCAGGTGATCGCCTGCCGGAGCCGCGATCTGTCGGCGTACATCCGGGCCACCTTGGTCGCGAGGACCGAGTTGGTGGCGGCCGCGGGCACCGTCTCCAGATCGGCCAGCGCGCGGCTGACGCTGCCGCCCGTCTGCAGGAAGGAATTCACGCGGTGCAGCAGCGTCCAGACCATCAGCGGGCTGCCCCGCTGCTCCAGATCCCGGGAGCGCGCGAAGAGGTCGGGCGAAAAGGGCCGGTAGAGCGGATCCCCGATCAGCAAGGTCTGCCAGGACAAGGCCGGCTGTCCCACGGTGCCCGCCTCGGCGAAGTTCATTCCCGAAGCAAAGCGGGCGAGGAAAACCCCGAAGTTGGGAGTCATCTGCAGGAAGGGTTCGTCCACGCAACCCATCGTCACCGTGGCCCCCTTGGCCACCAGGGGTCCCACCCAGTTCTGGTCCGTGTTGCGCGGCGCGGCCGCCGAAAACGAATGCAGGTGATAGGCGATTGCGCCGGGCCGGAAATCCACCGACGGAAGCGTGAAGGGGCCGGACACGTTGGCGTCGTACCAGCCGGCGTAGATGCCCACATCGTTCATCGGATACCCAACCGGCAGCGTCGCTTCGTTGCGGTCCACGAACGTCTCGAACCCGAGCAGACGGCAGACAGCCTCCGCGCTTCCGAGCCAGTCGTCTCCGAGCTTGTACGGGCCCTCCTTCTCCCCCCTCAAGTCCAGGTAGGCGCACCCCCACAACCCGTCGCGCTCGGCCTCCATCGCCTTGGTCACCAACCCCATGGCCAGCTCGGGGGTCGGCCCGTCGAGCCGGGACACGAGATAGATGCCCGCCTCCGGCCGCAGCACCGCCGCATTCGTGGCCGCAAAAAAGGGATTGGAAATCGGTCCCGCCCAGACCACTGGCGGATGCGAGGCCAGCAGCATCAGGTCGGCATCCACGGAAGCCCCGTTGCGGCGCAAGTTCTCCGGCAGGGTGGCCGCCGCCGGCTCCTGGAGGTTCGGATCGTTGAGGATCCGGAACGGCATGCCGAACACGGTCACCAGATAGCGCAGCGTGGTGGCCGTCATGCGGGTGGAATCGGCCGGATCGAACCGGGCCAGGCCGCGCTCGACCAGAGTCCGGCGCAGCGGCGTGAGAATCTGGTCCAGGAACGCCTGCCGGGAAATCAGGGTTTCGGACTCGCAATCGAGTCCGATCAGTTGCGCCTCGGGAATTCCGCGGCTTTGGGCATAGAAGACCGCCACTTCCTTGGAACGCGGGGACCGCGTGTTGTACAGCACGGCAACCTTGGAGGCCTCGTTGGTGCCCCCGGGCGCGGCGGGCGCCTGGGACGCCACGGGCGGCGACGGCTCCTGGGCGGCGACCGATCCGAAGATGAGGCCCGCGATCAGGGCCACGAGGGTACCCAACCGAAACGATGCGGCAGATTTCTTGGGAAGCATACGCGTCTCAGGTGTTGGCCGGCGGAAACCAGAACTCGAAGGACGAGGGCCGGCTTCGCAAACAGCCCACGCCGCGACCGCAGTGCGCCGCCGCAAACGGAACGGGGGCGACTCCCCACGCGCTTCGCGGACGGTGAGGGCGCCGTCCGCTGCACGCGAGGCGCGTGGGCTCCCCCTTCCGACAACCGGCCGCGGGTCAGCGGGACTCCAATCGTTCCTGCACATACCCCCGCATGATGGCGTAGGTTTCGTCGGGAGTCTGTCCCGTATTGTTGATCCGGATGGAATCCAAGGCCGGCACCAGGGCGCCCTTCTTGCGGGTGCTGTCCATCCGGTCGCGCCGGGCGGCGCTGGTGTTGCCGCCGCGGCCCTCGATCCGGCGCTGCCGCTCGGATTCATCCGCCTCCAGGAAGAACTTCACCGGCGCCAGCGGAAAAACCACGGTGCCAATATCGCGGCCCTCCATCACCAGCGGACCCAACTGCACGCAGTCCCGCTGCCGGGCCACCATCCAATCCCGCACGCGGCCGATCTGGGCCAGGATCGGCACCGCATGCTCCACGGCGTCTCCGCGGATTTCTTTCTCCGGGAAATAGCCTTCGACGTGGATCCAGGCATGGCCGTGGACCACCCGAATCTCCGCCTTCCACCGCCGCATCAACTGCACGACGGCGTCTTCGTTGGCCGGCGTCATCGGCGCCTCCAGCCGCAAGCCCTTCTTCAACGCCCACCACGCCAAGGTCCGATACATGGCCCCGGTGTCCACATAGACATAACCCAGGTCGTCGGCAAGACGGCGGGAAAGCGTCCCCTTCCCCGACGCGCTGGGGCCGTCCACAGCGATCACGTGAGGGAGGGTCAGAGGCCGTGCCGCCAGCTTCTGAGAGAGAGAGTTGGACATTAATTAGGAAGTAGATCAGCGCCGGAAATCATCCCGCCGGTGGCCGCATTCCGGATCCCGGCGCCCAGACCCGAAGGCGGGGGATCCGCCAGTTTCTGGAAGAAGTTCGGAAAGGTTTTCCGCACGCAGGAAGGATTCTGAATTCGGATTCCCGGAACCTTCAAGCCCAGGGTCGCAAAACTCATGGCAATGCGGTGATCCTCATGGGTCTCGATCTCCCCGCCATGCAACGGTCCGGGTGTGACGGTCAAGGTATCGCCCGACTCCTCCACCCGCGCGCCACAGCGCTCCAATCCCCTCCGCATCGCCAGCACCCGCTCGCATTCCTGCACCCGAAGGCGTCCCAGGTCCGTGAAGCGAACCGCGGCGGAGGCCAGCGGGGCCAGGACGATGGCGGTGAGAATACTGTCCCCCAAATCCCGTTCCCGGGAAACCTCGGCCGGCAGGCGGAGGAATCTCGGAAACTCGGCATCCACCTGCCACCCGCTCGCCGGCCAGTCCTTGACGGTGACCTCACGGTCCAGCAGCGCCCCTGCCGCCCAGAAATAGCTGCCGCTGGAGGCATCCGGCTCGACATGAAACTCGCCGCCGCCGGAAGGAAATGCCGCCACCAGACGCCGCGTCATCTCCACGTAGGGCAACTCCTCCAGGTTGGCGCCTTGGACCCCCACCGTCCACCCGCCCGCCCGGGCCGAGAGCAACAGCGCGGAAGCGAATTGCGAGCTTTCGTCCACCGACGTGCACACCCGGCCCGGACGCGGTCCCGCGCCGTGGACGACGGCCGGCAGGCGGTCTCCCGGCGCTTCCACGCGGTATCCCAGCGACCGCAACGCCTGCAAGAGGGCCGCCTGCGGACGCTCATGCATTCGCGGCACGCCGCGGAGGCGATAGACGCCGGGACCGAGGCACACCAGGGCCGCCAGAAATCGGGCGGCGGTCCCCGCATTGCCGACGTGCAGTTCCAGTGGGGATTCCGATGTGCCTCCCTTGGGGATGCGTCCCCCGAGTCCGGACACCCGCATGATCCGATTGGCCGGCTCATCGGATTCCGGCGCCACGTTCATCTCGAACCCGAGGCGACGAAGGCAATCCACCATCACCTCGGTGTCTTCGCTCCACAGGGCTCCGCGCAAGGTCACCTCGCCCTCCGCCAGCGCCGCCAGGATGAGCGCGCGATTGGTGACACTCTTGGAGCCGGGCACCGTGATCCGGGAGGGAACCCGGGAGACGGGCGGCACGATCTCGATAAGTTCAGGAAGCGGCACGAGGAGGGGGGGGCGATGCAGAAGAACCGGGGCGGCCGCCCGAAATCCAGGACTCACGCCGTTCGCGAGCCTTTCTGAAAAACTCCTCCACGGCGGCAGCATCCCGATCCTCCAGCGCTTGCTGAAATTCCCGCAGGTCCGCCATCAGCACCCCCAGGGCCCGGGCAAGGTGCGTCCCATTCGACAACGCGATGTCGCGCCACATTTCGGGCGCTCCGCCGGCAATCCGGGTCGTGTCCCGGAATCCGGCCGCACAGAGCAGCGCCTGCACCCGCGCGTGGGCCGGACTCAGGACGTAGCTGGCCAGGCCCGCGGCCACCACATGCGGCAAATGGCTGGAACGGCTGACCAGTTCGTCATGCTGTCCGGGAGGCAGCACCAGGACCTCGCTCCCCACCGACCTCCACATCGTCTCGACCTGTTCCCGTGCCGGCCCGTGGGTCCGCTCGGTGGGGGTCACCACGCACACCGCCCCGTCGAACAGATCCGCGCGCGCCGCCTCGAAGCCCGTCCGCTCCGCGCCCGCCATCGGATGGCTGCCCACAAACCACGCGCCCGCGGATTCGACCACCGGCTCCAGGGCCTCGACCACCGGCGCCTTCACGCTGCCCACGTCGGTAACCACCGCGCCCCGCTGCAGATAAGGGGCACACAAAGCGGCCAGCGACGCCATCTGGCCGATCGGCGTGCAGAGCACCACCAGGTCCGCGCCCGAAACCGCCGCCGCAAGATTGGCCGTCGCCCGATCCACCACTCCGGCCGCCTCGGCGGCCGGCGCGACCTCGGCGCGACGAACATATCCATGCACCTCGGTGGCCACTCTGCGCGCCTTGAGGGCGAGTCCGAGGGACCCGCCCAACAAGCCGACCCCGACGAGTGTCACCTTGCGAAATGGCACCGGCGGATTAAGCGCAAGCCGTCTCCCGGCCCAAAGGAAAATCCGGGCGGGGCGATGGGAGGAATGACGACGTGGAAAGGCCCCCGGCACAGGGCGTGGAAGCCGAAGTCCTGGTTCAACGTCCCACCCCGTTCAGCGACGGCCCGCTCCAGCGCGACCAATCGGCGCCGGGATCCTCACGAACCGCCGGGGCGATGAGCCGCGCCGCGCTTTCCCGATCCAACGACGCCCTCGACATCGCCGCACGCTCCGACAGCGCCACACCCGCCAACGACCAGGAGCCCGGAAGCTCATGAGCAGCGGGTCGGCCGGACGCCCTGGCCGCGAGAAAGGCCAGCCACCGGGACCCGCGCAGATAGGGCGGATCGCCACCGTCGGCCATGAGGAGGCGGCCCGCGTCGAGTTCCAGCCAGGCATTGCCCAGAGTGATGTCCTCCGACGCCGAGCCGCCGGGATCGCTCCGGCCCAGAGAGAGCGACGCCACACCCTCGGCATGCCGCATGAGCGGGTCCCGAATTCCCCCGGTCTTCCGCTCCCGGTCGCAACGACCCCGGATCACCTCCCAGTCCAGCGAGGCCTCCCGGAATCCGACCAGCGCCAGGGACGGCGCCTGCGAACGATACGTGCCCTGAAACAACCAAACCTCGCTAAAAACCGATCGGAAAGTGCTCTCGACGCGCCACCACTGGGCCTCCGTGAGCTGGTGCATCGGCAGCCATTGGCAATATATTCCGCCCGCCCGCAGCGAGTTCCGCACCGACTCGAAATGCTCGCGGCTGAACAGGCGTCCGGCCCCCGGAGCCCATGGCAGAAAGAGATCGCCCACGACCACGTCGAATCGTCCGGGCGCCGCCGCAATGACCGTGCGGCAGTCCTCCGGAATCACCCGGACCTTCGGATGGCGCACGACGTCGTGGTTGAATTCCCGGAAGTGCCGTGCCGCGGCGTCCACGACGAGCGAGGACAGTTCGATGGCCGTGATTTCCTCCACGTCTCCGTGTTCCAGGGCGGCACCGGCGGTGATGCCGGTGGCGAGCCCCAGAAAGGCCACCCGCTTCGGATGCGGATGCAACAGCAGCGGCAGATGCCCCAGACGCTCCTCGTCATACCGCACGCCCGTGCTGCCCAGCATGTATTGATTGGCCACCAGCAGGGCCCGTCCAAATCGCTCGTGCTCCACCACCGCCAGAGTGCCATCCCGTCCAACCCGATGCTCCAGCACACGGAGCCCCATGTGCGGATTCACCATCGGCAGGGTGCGGAGCAGCGTCCACACCACGACCGCAGCGGCGATCCCGGCGATGACGGGCCCTCTCCAGGGAATGCGGCCCGATGCGGATCGCGAGCCCACGGCGATTGCCACGGCCGCAGCGCCGTAGGCCAACCCGATCACCCCCGTGCCCACATGCACGCCGAAGGCCGGCAGGAGCCACCGGTGGGTGGCCTCAGCCCCAAGGAATCCGCCCACGCCGTTGACCGCCAGCAGGAGGCCAAGCACCCGGTTCCGGTCGGCCTGCGTGCGCTCGTCCGCCCACCGGATGGCCAGCGGAAAGACGCAGCCGGCGGCCAGCAACGCCGGTCCGAAAGCGGCAAGCGTCAGCGCCAGCAGACGCCCAAGAAACGCCCACGCGGAGGCCTGGGACGGAAGCCCGCCGGAAGCCACCGCGCACTTCATGAACCCGACATTGGCCAGGCTCATCAGCAACCCGGTCAACGCGAGAGTCCACGGAAGCCAGGCGCGCCGCCGAAGCCAGGAAACGGGCAGCGCGGACACCACTCCCGCGGCCAGCGCCAGGACCAGCAAAACGCCGGCAAGGATCACGGCCGGCGCGTGAAACGACAACGGCGCCACCAGGAGAATCGTCTGAAGCGACGCCACTTCGAAGGCGAGCAACCCAAGACCCGAATGGAATGCCGCCGCCAGCGGTCCGGCGAGCGGCCGGAGTTCGCCGAGTCCCATCCACGCCGGCCTCCCTGGCGCCGGTGTGCGCTGCGGCTCGGCCTCTCTGCGGGCATCAAGAATCCACGCGCTGACCGCCACGGCCGCGTTGAGGGACATCACGGCCATCATGGAGCCGCTGACTCCGACGGCCGGGAGCAGCACGCCGGCCACCAATCCCAGTCCGAGAAGGCCTCCCAGGGTATTGGCCGCATACAGCCCCAGGGCATGCCGGCCGAGGCTGCCCCGGTCTCCCAGCGTCGCGCGGGAAACCAGCGGCAGGAACCACCCCATGCACAACGCCGGAGGCAGCACCAGCAGGACGGAGAGCATCCCTTGAATCCAAGCCCCCTGCCATGAGGCGACCCGCTCCATGCCCAGAGCGGGCCAGAGACCGCCGGACCACAGGGGAACCCCAAGGGCCGGAAGCGCCAGAATGGTCACCGCCGCCTCCACCACGGCCACTGCGCGCCAGGGGCGAACGATCCGGCCGCCGTAGCGCGCCGCCAGCGCCGCACCCAAGGCCAGTCCCAGGAAGAATGCGCCGAAGACACGGGCCTGGGCCTCCGAACTGGCGCCGAGCAGGTCCAGTATCCGCCGCGTCCACAGCAGTTCATGCCCCAGTCCGGCAGCACCGCTGAGGATCGCCAACGCCAGGGCGATCCCGTAGCCGGGAATCCCGGGAGACCGGGGAGCCTCGGACGACTGGGAGGAACGAGAGCGCTTCATGGACAGGCTGGCTGGCGGAATCCCGCGGATTCCGCCAGCCATGGAACGGATGCTACGGGGACTGCACGATGCGGAAATACTGCTGCGATTCCCCGGCACCCAGCGGCACGTCCACCGATTGCGACACTCCGGTGCCGATGACCGGCGCGCCCAGGGATTCCCATCCGCCGGCCTGCAGCGCCGCCCGGCGTTCCAGTTGATACGGAATCCCGATGCCGCCGATCCAGGACAGCGTCACGCGGTCCGGCCCGGTCTGAGAGATTCCCAGTTGGATGGCGTCGCCTCCCACAATTTGGAATGTGAACTGGGTGAGATCGCTGGTCACCGTCTGGCCGTCGGAAACCCGGGTTCCCTTCGCCTCCAGCCCGATCTTGTACGTGCCGGGGCGTGTGAAGCCCCAGTTCATGTGGAAATGATCCCCGGGAATCACGTCCCGCGCATCGGCTTCCGAGACGCCGTCGGCCGTGTTGAAGTACGTCGTCGGACTCCCAAAGGCGTCCGTCTGATACACTGCGAAGGTCCCCGGCCCCTCAAAAGTTTTCAACGTCACCCGCACTCGTTCCCCGGTAAACACGCCCTGCGGCAGATTGTCCGCCGCCAGCGCCAGGAACAGCTTCCCGGGCTGGTCGGTCTGCGGAGCCACCCAGGCGGTATCCCCGGGCTGGCCGAGGAATGAGAACGCCGGGTTCGCAGGCACGGTGATGCGGCTGTTCGCCCGCACTTCATAAAACGCCTCGTCACTGCGGTACTCCGCCTCTTCGGCGCCCCAAAAGACGTTCAGCAATAGTTGGCCTTCCCGCAGCACGACGGCGATGTCGGCATCGCCCTCATTCACCGCGACGGGATCCGGAGTCTCCAGCGGATCCACGGGTCCCACTGCGAACCGGTAGGTGACATCAGGGCTGGCGACGGCGGCGCCTCCCGCCAGCGTCCCCACGGCCTGGAACGTCAGGTCATAGTGCCCCGGCGCGTTGAAGGCCCAGTTCTGATGGTCATGGCCGCCGATGCCAAACGGCGCCAGTTCGTCGGCCCCGATGCCGTCACGCGAGTTCTGGTACAACTCGACTTCGCCGCCGCTGCCAATGCCGTACATGGCGAAATCCCCCGGCCCCTTCACCTCCTTGAGACGCAGCGCGAGACGGTTCCCAGCAAAGATGCCCGAGGCGATCCGCTGGCCAGAGATCCCCAGAAACAGCAGCGATGAATTCTCGATGTGCGGGGCAATCCAGACTGGATCCCCCGGGGTGCCGAGGAAGGCGAAGTTTGGATTCTCGGGAATCTGGAGCCGGGCGGCGTCGGCGAGGTGATAGACCACCTGCTCCGGCGCCAGGCGTCCCTGACCGGACTCGGTGCCGTCCACAAAGAAGCTCCAGATGCCAGCTTCATAGACGACTTCAACGGGGTTGTGCCCCTGGGAAACTACGACCGGGGAGGCGGGCTGAGCCCGTAGCTCCACCGAGGCGGCCAGAAGCACGGCGGCCGCCGGAAACAGAATGGATTTCATGCAGGAATTCTTCATTTGAAAATAGGAACCATGGGTGACGGTGAACGAACAGGGGGCATGCCCGGCGACCCGGGGATCCCTTGCCGGGAAGACGCCTACTCGGGCGGCTTCGAAAAGTTGTCCCCCCGGTCAATCCGCTGCTTGAGCGGCCGGGCCGGGAGGGACGCCACGTGGATGTCCGCAAACAGATAGTTTGCGGGCCCGCCGGTGTGGTCCGGCCCCGGAGACTGGGTCCGGTGCCGGTCCGGCTGAATTTCCTGAAGCACGGTGTTCCAACCGCTGCTCCAGGAACGCGCATGGGTGTGATCGGTGAAGGTCGAACCCTCGATCCGGTCGGCGATCTCGAAGAGGATGATCGTGTCCGAGGGACGCGCCAACTGGTCGAGTCCCGGCCGCGCTTCGAGGAGTTCCCCAAACGGGCTGATCCAGTCCACGGCGAGATAGCCGTTCAGAACATAGCTGGTGGTGCGGTGACGGAGACGGTCCCGGCCTTTGGGATCCGAGGGACAGATCCGCAGGGCGTCCACCTGCCCGACATAAGGTGCCAGCGCCTCGATCCAGGACTCCTTCTCGGCATCAATGCCGTGACCGGGCCCGGGCAGGCGGGAACCGTGATCGTCGGCGTACAACCGCATCGCGATGCCCACCTGCCGCATGTTGGACAGGCAATTCGCCTGCCGCGCCCGACCCTTTGCCTTGGCGAGGCCGGGCAGCAGCATTCCGGACAGCACGGCGATGATCGCCAGCACGACCAGCAATTCGATCAGGGTGAAGGCCGCCCTCAGGCGCGGCGACACGGTGTGCACGAATGTGGTGAAGTGAACCCCGGAGTTCGGACCCTTCCGCGAACCGCAAAGCCGGGAACTCTGCGAGTCGAATGCCGCTGCGTTGTCCGCTCAATCGGAGGACAGACCTCCGGAACGGCATGCCCTGCATTCCCCTTCCGGGAGAAGCGAGGCCGGCGGCCCCATCGGCACGGCTTCTCAATCCATCAACCGGCGACCCCGCGCCGGCCGTCCATCAGATCCCACCCACATTCCACGGAGGCGGGCGCGCCGCCTGCGCCCAGTCCAACCGGGACACCTCCGTCCAAGCCGAATCCGTCAAAAGCCGCCAGGCCATCAGCGCCGACCAGGCCAGCAGGCCCATCAACGCCGGACCCGCCAAGTCCACCAGGCCCGCGGCCAGCAGCCCCGGGAGGCCCTGGTGGACATGGCCGGGAACTTCGGAGGACCGCCCCGACTCGCTCCCGGGCCCCGTGTCCGCCGCGACTCCGTCCGCATGGACGTGACCGGAAGCGTGGGGGTGTGGATGACGATGCGCTTCTGGCCGGACCGAGGGCGAATGCTCAAACCCGGCGAAAAAATCGGCGGCCAGCACGCCTCGCCCGCCGCGCCAGTGGACATGCGCGGACGTCCAATCCAGCGAACCGTGCTCCAGGATCTGATGGAGCCACGGCGACCAGTTGGCGATCCCCGACACCACCAGGCAGGCCGCCAAGTACAGCCCCAGTCCGCGCCCCAGCGGGGAACCGGGCTTCCATCGGCGACGAGGCGGTCGGGAGGTCATCAACGGAAGATAACGGTCACAACGAAAGATCGGATGCGAGGCAAATCACTTCCCGGCGCAGAATCGAATGTTTCGGTGCGATTGCCGTCGGTGCAGCCCCATCGCATTCCCGGTCCGGAAAGGCCTTCGCTTCAAAAAGGCATCCACCCAAAGTCGCCGATGCGGTCCACCATCCAGGCGCAGGCCAGCAACCCGATCACGCCCGAACCGGCCGGCAACAGCCAGCGCCGATAAAACGCCGCCGATCGCAACGCGAACGCCGCCGGCAGGAACAACAGCACGCAGGCGATCTGCCCCGCCTCGACACCCGCATTGAAACCGAGCAGCGGCACCGCCATGCCGCCGCGCTTCAGGCCGAATTCGCCCAGCACTCCGGCGAATCCGAATCCGTGGATCCAGCCGAAGAGAAACGCCACCGCCGCCGGATGGTCCCCCCACGCGCGAAACAGCCGGGCAAAGAATCCGTCCCGGGAGTTGGCCGGCCCGCCGCTCTCCGGGCGGAAGTTGCCCGCCACGGCCACGAGGATGCTCGCGGCGATCGCCGACTCCACCCACCGCGACGGCAGCCGGACCACTTCAAACGCTGCCAGCGCCAGCGTCATCGAGTGCGCCGCGGTAAAAGCCGTCACAATTTTCAGGATCTGTCCCGCGGCGGATCGAAAGCTCGCGACCGGCACCCAGCCCGTTTCGGACCGCCGCAGCACCGCGGGCAACAGCAGGGCGAACAGAAACGCCAGATGATCGTAACCGGTCCAGATGTGATGCATCCCTTCGAGAACAAATCCGCCGAAGGACGAGGCCTGGGCCTGGGCACCGCCGCCCTGCAAATCGAACTCGTGCTTCGGCGACACCGTGCCCAGCACGGCCGTTTGTTCGCCGCGTCCGCCGGTCAATTTCACCAGCGACCGGTGCCATGGATCGCGCTCGGCAAATGCCGAGTACTCCACCCGCAACCGCTTCGCCGGAACCGGCGGAGCGGAGAATCGGAAGACCACATAGCTTTCCTCCGGCCGGCGCTCCGCCATCAATTGCCCCGGTCCTCCGCCCCAGGGCTGCCCGTCGGCGGTAAAGCGGACGCGCGCGCGGACGTATTGAAAAAGATCGCCCTCGCGCTCCTTCACCTCGCCCCAGACCACCAGGCCGTCCCCGTTCGCATCCAGGCCGACCAGGTCGTCGAGGTCGCGGATCGCGAGAGACACGTCCGCCTGCCATTCGGACTCACCCGCCTGGATCGCGATAAAACCGGTGCTCGCCACGTGCGCCGCGATACGGGAGACGCCCATCGCCATCAGCACGGCGAACCACACCCGCCGCCATCGCGGAAACAGGGGACCGCCCGAAAAACTGAACCGCGTCTGCCGCATCTCTTTCTCTCAGTGTGAACGCACGGGCAATCCGAGCGAAATATCCTCCAGCCCCTGCGCCTTGAGAAAGTCCATCAGCTCCCGCTCGGTCGTCATCTCATGCGCCGCCCTCGCCGCTTCCAGTAATAACCGGGCGTCCGCCGGTTCCTTCTGGCGGGTCCAGTTCTCACGCGCCAGGGCCAGGGCCTCCGGCGGACGGTTCAGCAGCCGCAGGCACACCCGGGCCTCTTCCCTCAAATGGATTCGCTCACGGCGCGCGCGGTTGATTTCGATCCGCGCCGTCAACGCCTCCACCGCGTCGCCGCGATCCCGGGGCGATGCCTCCGCATATCGCAGGAGCAGCGAGTCCACGCTCCGGAAGTTCGCCAGCAATCCCGCCGCCTCGGGAGCACGCTGCTGATCGAGAAGGAAGTCGGCATAGGCGCCCAGCAGATACGGATCGCGCGGCGCCAGCGCGAGCGCCGCCCGGAAAAGCCCGTCGCTCCGCCCCGCTTCGCCGCGGCGCGCCGCTGTTTCGGCAAGCAGGGTCCATGACCACGCGCGCACCGCTGCCGGAGCGTTCGCGTGGCGGTTCAATGTCGCCTCCAACCGCCGCATCGCATTGGCCGAATCTCCCGTCAGCGCCGCGACATTTGCCGCCGCGGTCATCGCCACCAGTTCGTCGCCCGACCGGATCAGATGCGCTGCCGAGGTTCGCGCCCCGGCAAAATCCGCCCGGAGACACTGGATCATCGCGCGCGTCAGCCACGCTCCGGTATGCGCCGGATTCTCCTCCAGCACCGTCTTCAGGTCCGCGAGAGCCCCGTCAAAATCATGAAGCCCCTGCCGAATCGTCGCTCGAAGAAACAGCGCCTCCATCGGCGGATTCGTCCGCAACAGCCACGGCTCCAGCACCGCCTGAGCACGCCCGAGATGCCTCGGATCGCCCTCGTCGCGCCCCGCTTCGATTCGCCGCCGCGCCAGATTGAGCGCCGCCGGCAAACGCTCCGGAGCCGCTGCGACCCGCCGCTCCAGCTCCCGGATTTCCTTCGCCGCTGCGTTCAGTTCCGGCGACCGCACCCGGCCGATCACCACCGCAGCGGACTCCGGCACGAACGGCTCCGCCATCGTCCGATGCATCACCGCCGGCGCCATGACGACACCCAACGCGCAAGACAAGGACCGCGTGAAATTCCGAAGGCGCGGAGATCGGCCGGACTGAAGACGCCCCTGCCGCATGGTGAAATTGTCTTCCATGAAAAACCGCCTTATCGCGGCGGAGCGACGGCGGGGCACACGCACACACGATGACCGCATGCCTCGCCGCGGCTTTATCCAGGGCCGGCCATCACTGGACCTTCGCCGAGAAATTGCCGTTCTCGAGCCGAACGTCGGTCAGTCGCAGCTTTCCGTCCGCATCCAGCGAGAGAAATCCCTGCGCTCCGGCCGGAGCGGCCACCGTGATCCTTCGCGTGGCCGGATCGAACGTGCCCGCCGTCGGCGTGTACGCGCCGTCCAAAGAGGCCGACGTGGCCGGCGTCACCAGGATCTCGGGCGGATTGGGAGAACCCTTCACCGGGGTGGTCAGGTAGGGAAACCGGTTCAGGAAAAACGAGGAGTTCACCGTCGCCCCGTCGGTGAATGGCAGGCTGCCGCTCGGCGCGTCGGCCGCGGGGAGCAACGCCCCCATCACCACGCGCAACGCCATGTCCACCACGTCGTCGCCCGGGCGCCGTCCGTTGGGAAACCCCGCCACGTCGCCCACCAGCACGCCCAGGTTCTTCTGCTGATCGCGTGGCACCGGCTCGATGGAGGTGTTCAACCGCTGCATTTCGCCGATCGAGCCGTTTTCGTTGAGCCCCGTCACCCCGGTCACGAAGACGCTCAACAGATCGGTGCGCGGAAAGCGGAGCGGAGCGCGGACCCCGGCCGCGCCGTACAGCAACTCGATGATCGCGGGCAGGGTCGGATGCGTGACGTAGTCGGCGAATTGCAGATCGTCCTTCGGTTCGCTGGCGTTGAACGTGTCCTTGTCTTTCAGGCCGATCACCACCTCGTTCACCAGCGGCATCGAGAGCCGCGACACCTGCGTCAGCGTGCCGCCCTCGTTTTTGCTCGCCGTGGTCCACGCTCCGATCACCGGACCGTTGGTTCCCGCCAGAAACTCCGTGGGAATCTCCAGCACGAGCGCCGTCACATTCTTGTAGCGCAGGCTGTCCCGGTTCGCGTCTTCGGGCCCCAGCGGGCTGGTCGAGATGTTGATGAGATCGAACGTCTCGCCCAGATTCACCACGAACGGATCCTTCCGCTGCCCCACGAACAGTTTTCCGCGACGTTCCACGCCCGGCAGCGCGATTTCATAGAGGTACGAATCGGCGTAGGCGTCGTAGTCCGGAAACGTCTTCGCGCCCACGTAATCCTGCGGCTTCGTAAAGTTCGTCGAGCCGTTCGAAGCGTTCGCAATCGGCGTCACCGTGCCCGTGCGACGCGCACCGCGAATCAGGTTCAGCGTGTAGGTCTGGTCCACCAGCAGCGCCCCGTTGTCGGCCGCCGTAATGGGTCCCACGGCGAGCACCGGCACGTCGTTCGTGCGCCGGTCGCCGTCCGCTCCGACCGGCAATCCGAAGCCTCGCGGCGTGTTGGTGAACTGGAACTGGAAGGTCAGGTCCTCGACCGCGTCGCCGTTGTTGTCCACGTGGATCTCGTACACCGCGTTCGGATCGAGTTGGAAATAGTTCGGCCCGCCGTAGGCGTCCTGGAGCGGAAGGTAGTTGGCGACCAGGGTCACGTAGTTGCTCCGCCCCGGTTCGTAGCTGCGGAACAGATAAAAGTCCGAGCAGTCGAGCTTGGGCGACGACGTGATGAGGGGCGCCTCGCGATGGCTGGAGGCCGTCCCCAGGACGGAAGCGGCCACGAAGGCCGCCACGGATAGGGGGAGAGTCGGTTTGAAGTTCATGAAGTAAGTCGCCTTCGGTTTGCGGACGACATGGGGGATAACGTTCCCCGACGAAATCCGGATGCACGCCGGCAAAGCGCCTTCACCAATCAACACCTCCGCGGACGGAAGCCGTTGGAGAACACGACGGCCCTTGGAATCGGCTCGCCACCCCGCCCCGCCAGGATATACGTCGGCCCGCGATGCCATCCGCCGTCTCGTCCCTCCCCGCCGGAATTTTTTGCGGCCGGGCTCATCCGTCGGCGGCCATCGCGCGTATGTCCCTGCGTGAGACCGGGGTCCCACTGCCACGAAAGCCGCTGGAAGGAGAGGATACCGCCGGAGTGTTTCGGCGGGGCCGGAGCGCACCGGTGCCGTGAGGCCATGGAGTCCACCGTCCCCCCCACCGACGCCGAGCTTCTCACCCGAATCGCTTCGGGGGATTGCGGGGCCTTTGCCGAATTCTACGACCGCCACCACCGCCTGCTCTTCGGTATCGCGCTGAAGGTCCTGGGCGCCGTGCACGAGGCCGAGGACGTTTTGCAGGACGCCTGCGTGACCCTCTGGGAACGCGCCCCGTTGTACGATCCGCGCCTTGGGAGCCCGCTCGCCTGGGCCGCCACGCTCACGCGCAACAAGGCGATTGACCGCCTGAGGACGCAGCGGCGCCACGCGGACCTGATCGGGTCGGCCGCCGCCGAGACCGCCCTACTGCACGCCGCGGCGCCGTCCGACGATTCATCCCGCGGGGCCGCCTCGGGAGACGAGGCCGCCGTCTTGCGCGCCGCCCTCGCCACGCTTTCACCGGACCAGCGGGACGCCTTGCATCTCGGCTTTTTCTGCGGTCTGACCCAGGTGGAAATCGCCGCGCGGTTGAATCAGCCACTGGGAACTGTCAAAGCCCGGATGCGGCGCGGAATGATGACGCTCCGCGACGCCCTCGAAGGCCGCCTATGAATCTCGACACGCTCATGGACCTCGTGCCCGCCTACGCGCTGGGCGCGCTCGACCCGGCCGACGCCGCTTTGATCGAGCAGATCGCAGCACACGATCCGGCCGTCCGCGACGAGGTCGCCGCCTTCCTCGAGACGGCCACCGCACTGGCGCGGCAAGCTGCGCCGAACACCGATCCTTCCCCGCAGCTTCGCGGCCGGATTCTTGACCGCATCCGCGCGACGCCGCAGGCCAAAGCCTCCTCATTGCCGGCCGATTCCACTCCCGCCGGCTTTGTCTTCAAAAGCGCCGGGGACTCCGACTGGCATCCGGGCCCGGTGCCGGGCCTGCGATTCAAGCTGCTCACCGTCAGTCGCGACATGGGCTATTGGATGCTTCTCGCCGAACTCCAGCCCGGCAGCACCATTCCCAGCCACGATCACCGCGGCTCGGAGCAGGTCTATGTGCTTTCCGGCGATCTCGTCACCGAGGGGCGCACGCTCGGGCCGGGTGACCTTCTGCACGCGGAGCCGGGCACCCATCATCGCGAATTGCGTTCGCCGCACGGCTGCGTCGCGCTGTTGGTTGAAAAGGCCCCGCCGCACGTCCTTGCCGGGAAATGATTCCCCGCGCGCAGTGGATCGCGACATCGCCGGCGCCCGGCCGCAGGTCGGCGCGATGGGAGTTCGGACACGACCATATCCTCAGGCGACGTCACGTTGCCGGCACATGACGCTGCGCCAGAAGCGCCGCGCCGAAGAGCCCCCAGAACGCCAGGGTGCCCGGAATTCCCGGAAGCACCGCCAGCCAGTCCACCAGGCAGATGCCCGCTAGCAGGCCGGAGACCGTGAGTCCCAGGTTGCGTCCGCCGGCCTCAAACGTGTGGCGGAGGCACCACAGCGCCCACGCGGCCACCAGAAAGCCCGCCAGGATGGCCGGCAGGCGATAGCTCCCCGTGTTGATCAGCGCGGTAAAGAAGAACGGAAGTCCGAGCACGGTCAGGGGCCACCGCGGCAGGCGTCCGCTCGTACTCTCCCGTTTGGCAACATAGCTGAGCCCGACGATCCACCCCGCCATCGCCACGCCGCTCCAGATCGAGAGTCCGGTCACGCCCCGGACCCCGGCGCTCGCCGCCGCCAGATACAGCAGCAGCCGGCACAGGGCCATGAGCAGGGGGGACAGGGCCAAGGCCTTGTGGACGGCGTCGTAAACGAGGATCGCCGCCGCCAGCAGGACGCCCCAGGCCGCGGGCCCAAAGCCCGCCGTTGCCACGAGCAACCAACCCGCACCCAGCAACGCCCAGCCCAGGGCCCATACCAGGGACTCCGCAATGGCCCCCGACGGAATCGGACGCGTGCGCCGATACTGGCGGTCGAATTCCGCGTCAAAGGCATCGTTGAGATACATTCCCGCCACGTACATCAGCGAGGCCCCGAGGCTCAGCCGGACCAGGGGGCCCGCCGCCCCGCCTCCTCCGAGCCACCATCCGGCCAGGCAATTGCTCCAGACCGTGGGCAGGTTGGACACACGCCCGAGAATGAGGAGCGTTCGGAGCGACGGCGTTGCGGCGGGAGGCATCGGCGGCGGGACGCTATCCGGCTTCCGGTCTCGGGAGAAGACGTCGCCGCGACCAGTTCTTTGGAAGTCTGGAAAGACGCTGAGCCGTATCCCTGCAGTAGATTTGCTGGGGAGCACACGCGCCTCGCGTGTCGGCCGGGGCGCCCTCGCCCCGGCCGCAGCGCGTAAACCGCGAACTGAACGGTGAGGACTCCACACGCCCCTTACGAACGGCGAGAGCGCCGTCCGCAGCACGCGAGGCGCGTACGCTCCCCTTTTTAACTGCAGGGATACGTGGAATCTCCTGGCTGCGGTTGCGGAGGACAACCAGCCGCCTGAAAGCGGGCCTCCTTGCGGAGAGAAGGCGCTATCGTCCGGCTTTCCACTGATCGAACTTCGCCCCGACTTCCGCAGACGCCGTATCGCCCGGGTGGAACAGAAACCGGTACCGGAAGGTGACGCTGCCCCCCGCCGCAATCCGCAGGTTTCCCGTGCCCTTCTCCTGCTTCTCAAAATCGTGCACGCCGAACGGATTCGCGGCGAACAACCCGTAGTCCCGCACATGCCACCAGGTGGGATACCGCGGATTGGACGGGTGATCGAAAATGGCGACTCCGACCGTCTTGCCCTGAACCGGGCCGTAGTAGTCGCACCACGGCGCGCGCCGGCCCCAAGTGGCGGCATCGCGGATTCCCTCGGCATTGACGATGTGTCCCTCGCCCGGACGCCCCTTGGGCTGGCTGACCCGCATCGTCTCCGCCAGGCGAATGGCCATCGTCCCCTCCTTGGTATCCCCCAGCACCAGATCCCCCTCGCTGGCAAAGACCGTGATCTCGTAATCCACGATGCGGTCCGGGCCCTCCGGCAGCGGAAACCGCAACGAACGCCGGTCGGTCGCGATCACCCGTCCGTCGGCCGCCACCCAGCGGTTGCTCGCCACGATCCACCCTTCGCTGGCGCCCGACTTCAGCGATTCGAAGGCGGCGTGAACCGTCCGGCCCGCCTCCTTCGACTCGCTCCAGAAATCCACGCCGTTGGCATCCCCATGCGCCCACCAGAGGCCGCGATGATGCGGATGATCCCGCTCCTCGTCGCCCGGATCCTCCTGCGGCCAACGCCGGGTGAAATGCTCCCCGTCCGGACCAAGAATCGGAAAGAGGAACGGCCGCGAAACTTCCTGGTAGCGATACTCGGTAAACGGCTGTCCGGCGAAATGTACCTGGACGACGCCGTTGGTGGCCGTGACGGAGACACCGGACGCGGCATCCACGCCGGACTGGCAACCGAGGCCGGCCATCCAAGCCACCGCGCACAAGAGCACCGCCACGCGCCGCGACGCCGCTTTCAGTTCGGGGAACATGGCCTTGGATCATGGGAACTGAGTGGACTCTGGGTCAATCCGCGACGTCCGGGAATTGTCATGGCCATCGCGTGCGCCGCTACGGCCGCGCGGTGGCGGTCTCTTTCAGCACATGGACCTGGGCCTGCAGGAGGTTTCCGAGACGTTCGGATGCGTAAAGCGCGGTGGCGCCAAACAGCAGCGCCGTCAAGGAGCCGGCTCCGATCAGGAGTGCCAGCCGCTTGGAGGCCGCCGGACCGGCTCCCCGCCACAGCCCCAGACCGGCCGCAGCCGCCATCACCAAGCCCTGGCTGGCGACCCCCAGGGCTCCCGTCCAATGCGCCAAGCTCTTGAGGCATCCCACGCAGTCGAACCATTCAGGAAGGGCCATGCAAGTAGGCCAACCCATTCGTTCTGCCCCGTCAAAAGGATTGTGGAGTCAGGTGGGCGAACGGGCGAACTCGTGCGTCTCAGATCTGGCGGATCAAGGGCTCCTTGGAATTTTCAAACAGGCGCCCAGAAATCAGGGCCCATCCGCTGAAGGCGAACCCTGACACAGAAAGCTCCCGTCAACCCGCCCCGGCAATCAGGGCCAATTGCCGGGGAGTGAGGAGCCAGTCGAGCACGGCACATTTGCCGGCCGCGGGCCGGGTCACGGTGAGCTTGCACAGCCCGCCTTTCTTGAAGACCAGGCGCAGGGCAGGACTGCCGGCCAGCCACAGCGCGGCCAGCCGGCCCAGGTCCGGTTCATGGCCCACCAGAAGCACCGCGGAAGTCTCGCCGAATCCCTGGCGCAACCGGGCCGCCACGGCACGCGCTTCGCCTCCGATCCAAAGCGGCTCCAGTTCTTCCACCGGCGGACGCGGCCGCAGGGTGCCCGCCACCGCATCCGCAGTCTCGCGCGCCCGTGGCGCCGGGGAGGTCAGGACCCATTCGATGCCCAGGCTCAAGCGCTGAATGGCCCGGCCGATCCGCCGCGCCTTCTCGCGTCCTTCGGGTGTCAGCCGGCGGAAACGATCCCCCGTCGTCCCCGGCGGCGGCGTCTCCTCGGCGTTGGAATGGCGCAGCAGGTACACATCCATGGCTCTGAAGGAAGAATGATGAGGCGACCCAGCCGCCGCAACCGTTCCAATGACCCAGGACCCATAAAGGGCAACGACCACGGATGGAAGTCAGGGGACCTCGGGTATAACGTTTCAATGAAAAGTGAACCCGGCAGGGATCCGGAAATCGGATCCAGCGGTGGACGACCGGTGCCGGGTTGATTTCCGTGATCCCCTGTTCGATTCGCGCCTTCAATTCGTCCCGGCTTTGGACCCGCAGGCCACGGAGGAAAGTGCGGGCCATTTTGCCAAAGAACGTCTCGGCCCGATCGAGCCAGGAGCCGTGCTTGGGGGTATGCCCATACACGAAGCGGGTGGGGCGGGTGGCCAGACCGGCCATGGTTTGCGTGGAAAGGGGAGCCGAGGCACAAACCCGGCGCTATGGTGCCGGCCTTCCCGGCGGGCCGTGCCATGGCCGTCGTGCAAGTCCAGGAGCGCCAGGACGGACGCGGTGCCCAAGCGGCGGTATTCGTCGTCGCGCTCCCATTTCAGGATGATCGCCCTGTTTCACCAAGATCCGCCACTACGGACTCCTGGGCAACAACCGCCGATCCAAAGATGTTCCCGCCGGACGCATTATCCGGCTGCGATCCGGCGCACGCTGGGTGGGCCTTCAGAGCGGAGAACCGCCCCCAATCTGGGACAGTTCCTGATCCATGAACACGCACGCCCCAACCCGCCGTTCCAGTCCGCGCCACGCGGCGCCTCGCACCCTCCATGCCCGCAGTCGCCGTTCACACGCTCTGGGCCACGCCAGGCACCCCAGGAGGCCCCGTTTCAACTCCGCACGCGCCTCCCCACGCGATGACAACGCGGTCGGGCCCCGGTTTCTCTTTGCCTGGACTCCTCCGCAGCTCCGTCCAACCTGCGAAATAAGGCGAGCGACACCCCGTCCGCTCCAAGCTCACGCCGTCCCCGCCCGACCTATTCCTCTGCCGGGTTAGGCCGCTGTCTCATTTCGGTGGTGCTTTCTTCACAAGGTCTCGAAGTAGCGCAACCTCAACCGATCTGATGAAATCCCACTCCGGCTCTGGACCGTCAATCGTCGGTATCTCTTTCGGGAGTTTCACGTCCGGCCAAAATGTTGCGTAGGTCTTGCCGGCGACAGTGCGGAGTGGCAACCGACCACGACCTGAGTGTGCAATCGAGTATGACCGCGACTTGTCGCTCTTGGTAAGGAATAAGAGAACCGTCTCGCCCTTCTTGGCCTCCGAGATGTCACAAGTCCAGGTGGGTGAGGCAAGGAACTCCACTGTCGGAGTGTTCGTGCCTTTCCATACCTCTGTCACTCTCGCCTTGGCGTATCGCTTGCCGATGAGCGGGGAACTGACTGACTCGACCTTGGCGACGATAATCAACTCGCAGTTCGCAACCAAGTTGCTGAACTGAACGGAGGCGACCTTTGCGAACGTTTGTGTGGCCGTCAGGAACGTGACGAGAGCGATGAGGAGTGATGTGCGCATAAAGGCTTAACGACCCAAGCTCAGCGACTCGGCGTACGGGTCGCAAGGATTGCAACCACGCCGTCCCCGCCCGACCTATGCCGCTTCCGGGTTAGGCGGCATGGGCCTCCTTTCGTGACCGAACAGCGAGCCACCATCCGGTGACCACCAAGACGAGGGACGCGCCCATGCAAACATTGATCTCAATCCTCTCTCTTCGCTTTACGTCGTCCAAGGCTCTGCGCGTAATCTCGCTGGGGGCGTCAAAATAAGCCCGAGATGCTCGAAATCGCGCCTTCGAGTCGTAAAGACCGGCGGGACGCAACATGAACACTCCGATTCCAGCGAGAATGAAGAGTAGCGGTAGAAATCTCATGGTGAGCGATGTGGCCTACGACCCAAGCTCAGCGACCGCCGGGACAGCGGTGGTGGAGCGCAAAGGCGGCGTGGAATTACCTGAACTGTGGAACGGACTGCGCCCACGGCGGCTCGCTGCGGCGCATGGTTGAACGAAGCCGCTGCGCGGGGGGCTCCGCCGAGGGTGGCCATGGGGTGAGGCTGACACGGAAGGTGCCAGCCTATGATCAACTCATCAGGCATTGGTTCCTCCACCTCCTCCAACGCGGGCTCTCCTCCGGGCCGCATCACGCCGCTGCGGCAGCGGTTCGTGGAACACCTGGTCCTGCAGCAGAAGGCCAAGAGAACCGTCCAGGCGTACACTTCCTGGATTTATGATCTGGCCAAATTTCACAGGCGTTCTCCGGATCAGCTCGGGCAACCCGAGGTTCGGGCCTGAATACTCCACCTCCTCACCGAGCGCAACCTTTCGGCCTCCTCCATCCACCTGGCCATCAACGCGCTCCGGACGTTCTACCACGGGCTGCTCGGCCAGGACACCGAGCCCTACTTCGTGAGCATCAAGCGGCCCGCGCGCCGGGTGCAGCCCCGCGAGTCTTCAGCAGCGAGGAGATCGAACGGTTGATCACCGTGGCCACAGAGGGCGACCCGTTGGCCCGGATCTTCCTCATGACGGTCTTCAGCGGCGGCCTGCGCCTCTCCGAGGCGACCCATGTCCAGATCAGCGACATGGATTCGGCGCGCCTGCAACTGCGCGTCTCCCACCCCAAGCGCCGCTGAATGGCCGCGCCCCGCTGCGGGGTGCCCGGATCCGGTCCCAGCATCGCGGCGGTCCTGCGCCGCTTCCTGCTGGACTTCTCCGGCCCACTCTCCCCGCACACCCGGCAGGTGCTGCGACGTTTGGCCCGCTGTCACACCGGACAGCTCGGCTTGATCTGGCTCTCGGCCAGACTTCGCCAGCGCCCAAGCCGAACGGACCAGTTGTGCGCGCTGTCAGGGCCAGGACCTGATCTGCGTCGGTCGTCTGGACGCCGCCGGACGCTTTATCCTCCTCCGGTACGGCGCCCGTCTCGTGCGCCTCCAGGCCGGAGAACCCCCGCAGATCTGGGACAGCTCATAACTCATGGCCTCAGAACTCCACAGCTCGTTTGCTCTACCTCGTCGGTGGACGCCACCCGCTTCGACGGAGCGCTACCTCCCAGCCAACACCGGTTATCCAACCGCAAATTCCCACACCCAAGAGACCCTCCACACCCGACCTGATCTCCTCAGCGCCTTATTCCACCCCATAGCCACACGATTCCACCTCCGTTTCCCTCCGTTCGCGCTCCTCCGGTCCACCGATCTCAGGTAGTTCTCCTATACCGCTGGGGTCTCCTCTGCGGCTGCGTCCAACGTGCGAAATAAGTCGGGCGACCCTTCGCCCACTCCAAACTCACACCGCCCCTGCCCCACTTATTCCGTTGCCGGGTTGGCCGCATGCAAGAAGAACATGGGGCTCAGAAAATGGAGACTACGGATGATTGCGGGCCACAAGCGAAGCGGAGTTCGGAAAAGGCTCGGTAACGACATTGACGTTCCGGTACCGCCTCACCTCTTTGGAAGTACCCGGGACTGCCGCCGGTGTGCATACTGAAAGTAGACCCGCAATCCCCACGAATGCCGCTAATGCGGTGAAGACGATCCCGAAGAGTTTCGATCTGGTGCTCATGCGTCTAATGCCAGGGCTCCCCGACCGCCGCCGAAACCGGACGCTGGCAGCGAGCCCAGCGCCCCAAGGACCGTGGCGCATAAATTTGAAACGGAAGACGCGGTTCGTGTGCAGCGACGTCGTTAGCCGGGTAGCTCATGGCGCGAGGAAGAAACCTCTCACTCTGGCCGCATGTTGCAGCATCGCGCACGCCAGCGGGTATGGGGTGAGAGCTAAAACGACTGTGAGCCACAACCGAAAACGCGGCTGCTTCCGTCGGAGGTCAGGTAGCACCAGCGGCAGGGCAACGAAACCTATGGCGGCAATGCCCAACACAAAAGAAGCCCATGCCATCGGCCGGATGTGTACGCCAGATGGAACGGAATAGAACTGAATGCTCAGAAAAAAATTGGCGACATTCGCACCGACGGCGAGCCAAAGCGGAACTCGGGATGTCCAATGTTCAAGTGTTGCGATGACAGGGGGCTGGACCATGGGCACTCCATGCAGGCTAACTATTATTGGATGGAAGCAGGTTCGGCATAACGCGGAGTAATGGAGTCTAATTCGAAGCCGATGTCCATCGGAAAGAAGGACTTACAGAAGATCCGGGAGTGAAAGCTTCCGTCTAACTCGGGTCGGGACCGGGGATCAAGCTTGGCGCAGGGAGCCCGCTTCCGCCTAACTCGGCGGGGCGTAGTCCAACACATGGTGAATCGCACTGAACCTCAACCACTTGGGCGCCTTGCGGGAGGCGCCGGTGGCGCCTAACTCTGGTAGAATCAGTCTCCCAGCGGCCCGCTGCGGTGTTTCAGCGGGAAGTCCACTCGCACGCCTCCGAGGGCCGATGCATAGACGCCCGACACCATTTCGATGGCCCAGGCGCCGTTGCGCCCGCTGCATTCGGGCTCGCGCCCGGCGGCGATGGCCTCCAGCCAGTCGCCGACCGGAGCCCGGTTGTGATCTTCGGGCGCCATGGCCCCCACGCCTTCGAGGGGAGCCCATTGCTCGGAGTTGCCGGCGGTGGTCCAGGACGGGGTGGTGCGGAGGAGCGCCGAGGGTGCCAGGTCGCATTTGAGGCGGGCCATACCGCGGCTGCCGCGGAATTCGATGCCCCAATGGCCGGTCGTCTCGCGCAACGCGCCGTCGCTGGTGAACGAGCCTTGGACGCCATTCCCAAAGGCGATTTGTGCCCGGACCGTATCGCCCGCGACCCAGCCGACTTCATCCTTCACGCGTCGCCGGTCCGCCGGCGTGATGTCGCGCCCGGCCGTGGTGATCCGCGCACAGACCCACAGGGGATCCCCGGCAAAGAGCCGCATCAGGTCCATGAGGTGGGTGCCCAGTACCATGAGGTCTTCGCCGCCGGCCCGGGCATCTTGTTTGCCGAAGGCGTGCATTTCCCGCAGCTCGCCGATCCCGCCCGCGGCCACCTGCTCCCGCAACCGGCGAACCGCCGGGCTCATCCGCATGGTGTGGGCCACGGCCACCCGGCGCCGCTGCCGCTCCGCCTCGGCGAGCACCGCGTCAGCTTCCTGGCAAGTGCGGACGAACGGTTTCTCGATGTAGCAGTGGGCGCCGGATTTCAGGCAGCCGAGGGCGATCTCGGCGTGCTGATCGCAGTGGCGCGGGGCGATGGATACCAGGTCGGGACGCTCACGCTCGAGCAACTCGCGCCAATCGGCGTAGGAACGCGGCGTGCCGCATTCGCGGGCCGCGCGGAGGCGTCCGGACTCCACCGGATCAGCCAAGGCCACCACCTCGATCCCGGGGCGGCCGGCAAAGATCATTCCCAGGCCATGGCCATAGTCGCCGCGGCCGGTGTGCCCGATCACCGCAGCGCGCAGGGGCCGGGATTCGGCGGCGCGCAGGGCGAGGGCGGCGGCGGGTAGTGATGCTGAAGCGAAGGTGCGTCGGGAGATTGGGAGGAAACCAAGCAAGGGAGGGAATTCAGAGGACGAGGAATCCGGCGGGGGCGCCGGATTCGACACGCGGGGCGCGTGTGCTCCCCTGAAGAGAACGCCCATGGCGTCAGTAGTCCTGGGTTCGGTTCATGACCGGCGAGTTCCACGCGCCCTTGGCGCCCGGGGTGTTGGGACGCGGCGGCGCGTCCATGGGCGGCCCCATCTGCTGGGGCGATTGCTGGGCTAGTTGGGGAGTCCCCTGCCCCGGCATGGGCATCGGCTGGCCCTGCTGGGCCAGCTTCTGGCGCACCCCTTCCAACTGCTCGCCGACCTGCTCAGCCTTTTGCGCCGTCTCCTCCGACGGTTCCAGGCCCTGCAACTGGTTGAGCGCCTGCTCCGCGCCCTCCAATCGCGCAGCCTGCTGTTCCAGAGATTCCCGGGGCGGCGCCTTCATGAGGCGGTCCGCGAGCCGGGAGAGCGCGGATTCCAACTGATCCTGCGTCTGCTCCGACTTCTGCGGGAGCTGTTGGTTCTGCGGCTGAAGTTCGGAGGCCTGCTGATAGAAATCCAACGCCTGGCTCAGCCATTGCGCCTGCTGCTCGAGGTTTCCCTGGGGGGTCTGCTCCACCAACTGGTCCGCCTGCTCCTCCATCACCTCCGCCAGGCGGCGGTTGAGGGCGTCGAGGGTTTCCTCGGCCGGACGGAACTTCGGCACCTCGTCCAGCGCCCGCTGTGCCAGTTCCTTGCCCATGCGGAGGATGGCCAGCTTCTCCTTGGGCCAGGGCATGGAGCGCTCCTGCTGCAACAACAACTGGGCATTGTAGGTGAGCGCATTGGCGAAGCGCTCCTTCCCCATCTCAAGCGCCTCCCGAATGGCCGGATCCTCGGGCTTGAGCTGGTGCGCGTCCTGCAGCATGGCCACGCCTTCGCCGATCTCCTTGTAGTCGGGACGCGGCAGCGGGGCCTCGTTGGGACGCGGCGCCACGAGCCGGGCTGATTGGGACTTGCGGGACCCTTCCTTGGCCAGGGCCTGGGCCAGTTGGTCGCGCGACGACTGCTCGCCCTGCTGCGCCTCGGTGTTGCCCGGGTCGGTCTCCTGTGCGGAAGTAAACCGCTCGAAGGCGTTTCGCAGCTTCTCGATTTTCTCCAAAGGCGACTGGTTTGCCTTCTGTGCCTCCGTCTGGTTTCGCCGCGCGTCGGCCAGGAGGAGTTGAACCAGTTCGCGCCGGACGAACTCAAAGTTTTCCCGGGCCGGGCGGTCCTCGTCCTCCTTCAGCACCTCGCCGTAGTCCCGCAGCGACTCCCGCCAGCGCGCGATGGTTTCCTCGAGATTGGAGGCCTTGGCTGCCAGCCCGATCCGGTACTCCGCATTGCCCATCTGGAACCGCGCGCGGCGCCCCAGCCATCGGCGGCCGGAAGTCTCGGCGCGGTCCAGGGACAGCAAGGCGTCCTCGTACCGTCCGGCAGCGTAGGCGGCGACCCCGTGATCGTAGAGCAGCCGGGCATTGTCCGGATCCCGCTCCAGTGCCAGGGCCAGGCGGTCCATGGCCTCGGACGCCCGTCCCTCGGCGATGGATTGCTGGAGCGCCGGGATGTCCGGCGCCTTGGCTCCCAAGCTCAGGGCACTCCCCGCCAGGAGGATTCCCACCAGCACACATTTTACTGGAACGACGGTCGGCACAGGCGCAACGGGACTATCTTGGCGGCGCGGCGGTTTGAGGCAACCGGATTGCCGCAAAACCTCGAGGGCGGGTCCGGCGGCCGGCGGCCAGGAACGTCTTGCCCACCAGGCAGACCAGCGCCAATGCCAGCGGCAGGGCGTAGGCTTCGCGGTAGTTCTTCAAGTCCTCCCTCGCAATCGCCTCGGTGGTGGGCACCAGCACGGTGTCGCGAAACTCCTCCAGTCCCTGGCCGCGGTCCCCGAGGCGGAAATAGCGTCCACCCGTGGCCACCGCGAGACGCTGCAGGTTGCCCTCATTGAGCCGGGAAATGACCTCCTGTCCGAAACTGTTCTTCGCGGCGCCCCCGCGCAGCAGCGGCACCTTGGATCCCGTGACGGTGCCCACGCCAATCGTGCAGACCTTCATCCGATATTCGCGCGACAGGCGGCGGGCGGTTTCCACCGGATTTCCCGTGAGGTCCTCGCCGTCGGAGACCAGCAATACCAGCCGGGGATGAATCTGGTTGGTTTCAAAGTAGCGGCCGGCGCGCTCCAGCGCGGAGGTCAACGAACTGCCGGGATCCTCCAGCACATTGGGATCCAGGTACCGGAGCATCGTGCGCAACGCCAGGGTGTCGAAGGTGAGCGGGGCGTTGAGGTAGGCGACGCCGCTGAAGGTGAGCAGCCCCACGTGGTCGGCGCGGTTTCCAGCGAGGAAGCGATCGAGCGCATTGGTGGTCACGTTCCAGCGGGACGGCCGGACATCCGTGGCCAGCATCGAACGCGAGGCATCGAGCGCGATGAGGTAAGGCACCCCGCGGAGTTCGTTCCGTTCGTCGGGCCGGAACCAGAGGGGACGCGCCAGCGCGAGTCCGAGAAAGACCACCGCGGCAGCGGTGAGCGCGGTGTCGAGGCCGTGCGCGCGTTTGTCGGCGTTCGAGGCCGCCCAGGTCCGGTCCCCCGCTCCGGTGAAGCGTTCCCGCAGCCGCGCGCGACGACGGCGGGCCCAGTGGAACGCCCAGCCCAGCAGCGCCAGCGCCACCGGGATGGCATACAATACCTGAGGGTACCCAAACTTCATGGGATGCGCCTCCCGTACCCCTCCCGAACCAGCATCGGCACCAGCCAAAGGGCGGCGCCCGCCCACAGGAACCACGGGTACAGTTCCCGCCAGCTCACAAAACGCTTCTGCACCAGGTCGCGTTTCTCCAGCTTCTCGATGGCGGCGAAGATGTTTTGAAGCGCCCGGGCGTCCTGGGCCTGGAAGAACTGTCCGCCCGTGAGCCGGGCCACCTTGTTCAACTCGTGATTGGCGGCCATGGACGGCGTCACCATCTCGGGACCGATCAGGATGGTGTACACCTTGATCTTCTCCTGCACCGCCATCGGCGCGATCTCCAGCGGCTTGGGACCCGCCGAGTTGTCGCCGTCGGTGATGAGGATGATCACCTTGCTGCGGTCGCTGTCGTGCTTGAGGAAGGTGGTGGCCGCGGCAATGGCCCAGCCGATGCCCGTGCCGGTGGCCAGTTCGGATTCCCGGAGGGAGGTCATGGCCCAGGTGTGGTCCAGCGTCAGCGGACTCACCAACCATGGCGTCCGGGCAAAGCACACGATGCCGATGCGATCCGTCGGACGGCCCTTCACGAAGTCCCCGGTCACCGACACCAGGGCCTCGTGGCGGCTGACGCGGCGGTTCTTCAGGCGGAAGTCGGTTTCCGCCATGGATCGGGAGAAATCGAGCGTGAGCATGATGTCAATGCCCTTGCTCGGATCCGGCATGTCGCCCCGGGGGATCCGCGGGCGGGCCAGCGCCAGGATGAATAGCGCCAGCGGCAGGAGCAGTCCGAACCAACGCAACGCCCCGGCATGCCTCCGGGGAACTCGCCCCAGGTGCTGCACCCCCCGCAAGGACGGCACTGGCACCGTGGGCAGCGGCCCGCGGCGTCCGCACCACCAGGCCAGCACCGGCAGCAGCAACAGCAGAAGCAGCACCCACGGAAACTGGAATTCGAAACCTTCCGGGCGGGGAATCCAAGCCGGCCATGCCGCAGAAAGCATCATCGGGCACCTCCCTGCCGGACAAATGCCACCGCGGCATCCGCCAGGCGCAACTTCTCCTCGGGCGTTGCCTCCTGGCGGGCAAACTTCACCAGATCGCAGAATCCGAGGAACTCCCGAAGGCTGTCCCGCTGCCCCTGCGCGAGTTCGGCACGACGCGCCGCAGATTCCAGGAATTCCCGTGTCGTCTGGAAACGGATCGCCAGCCGGTGACGCCACTCGAGGTACTCCCGGAGAACATCAGAGCACTCGAGTCCAAAATCATGCGGGGACAGTGCCTCCTGGCGCCGGCGCAGCGCTTCCAGGCGCTCGAGGAACTCGGGCGTCCGGTCGGGTTCGGGCGCCGGCGGCGCCTGGGGGAGCGGACGCCGGTCCCGGGCCCGCCACACCGCCCACCCGATGGCCGCCAGGACCAGCAAGCCGGCGGCCAGGGCGAGCAGCGTCCACGGCGACTGCCACCACGAGGGCAGCGGCACCAGCGTCAGGTCCTCGATGAGATTCGTTCGGTTCACTCCGGCCCGCCTTTACGCCACCCGCCGCTTGGCGGATTGATCCAGGAACTTCTGCAACCGGTGCGGCCACGGCTGGTCGGTGCGCACGTCCAGCTCGGGAACCCGGCTCCGCCGGAAGGTCATCACCAACTCGCGGGCGCGCGCTTCGGCGGCCGACGCCCATCCGGCGCGCACCGCGGGGTCCGCCGTGTCGAGTTCCATCACCTCGCCGGTCTCGGAATCCTGGACCAGCGCCAGCCCGACGTCGGGCAATTCGAGTTCGCGGTGATCCACGGTGCGCAGGGCGATGACCTCGTGCCGCTGGTTGGTCGCCGCCAGGGTCCGCTGCCACGAGTCTGCCGCGGCGTCCTGGAAGTCGGAGAGCACAAAGACCAGCGCCGGGCGGTGCAGCAGGTTGTTGAGAAAGTGGAGCGCCGTGGTCAGCGAGGTGCCGGAGGCCTTTGGCTGGGTGTAGAGCAGCTCGTGCAGCAACCGGGTCACGTGCGCCCGGGTCTTGCGCGGCGGCACGTAGCGCTCAACCCGGTCGGTGAACAGGATCAGGCCGACGCGGTCGCCGTTGCGGATGGCGCTGAAGGCGAGGGCGCCGGCGAGCACGGCGGCCAGTTCCCGCTTGGTGGACGCCTCGGCATCGGCTCCGGCCGTTCCGAAATGGCCGCTGGCCGAGGCGTCCACCAGCAGCATCACCACCAACTCGCGCTCCTCGGTGTGCCGTTTGATGAAGGGCTTCCGCAGGCGGGCGGTGACATTCCAGTCAATGCGCCGCACGTCGTCACCGGGCACGTACTCGCGCACGTCGGCAAAATCCATGCCGCGTCCCTTGAACACGCTGACCATCCGCCCGCCCATGAGCTGCTCGCTCACCAGCCGGGCGCGGACCTCGACCTGACGGAGGCGCTGGAGGTAATCGGGGGGGAGCATGGTCAATCGCGATACACCTCGCGGCGATGTCGAATCTGGCGAATGGCCACCACCCGGATATCATCGGCGACGGCATACAAAATTCGACAGTCCCCGACCCGAACTCTCCAATAGTCCGCGACGCCCGCGAGCCGACGGCATCCTGCGGGGCGTGGATCCGTGGCGAGATCGCGAATCGCTCCAATCACACGTCGGCGCACGTCGGCCTCCAGGCGTCCAAGGTCCTTCTCGGCCGATCGCTCAATGAGCACGCGATACACGGCGGGAAGGCTTTTGTGCTGTGAGGTACTCCTCCAACGGTCGAAAATGAAGTGGCTTGGAAGCCCGGTCCTTGAGCCACTTCAAGTCCTCGAGATCTTCGAGCCGCTCCAACAACTCTTCGTAGTCCTTGATGGGTAGAATCACAGACACCGTCTTGCCACGGCGGACGATGACTTCGGGTTCGGTGAGGAGGGCTTTCACAGCGGAAAATTAAAAGGGTCGGTGCCGAGAGTCACCTGCATGCCATTCACGGCACCTTCACCTTTCCGAGGAGCGTCTGCACGATGCTTTCGGTCCCGACATCCTCGGCTTCGGCCTCGTAGGTGAGCAGCACGCGATGGCGCAGGACGTCGGGCGCGATGAGCTTCACGTCGTCGGGCGTCACATGGTCGCGCCCCTCCAACAACGCGCAGGCCCGGGCGGCCAGGGTCAGGTTGATGGTGGCGCGCGGGCTGGCGCCGATGCGCACCAACCGCTTGAGATCGGGCGCCACGCCGCGGCCCGACGCCGCCTCCCGCGTCGCGATCACCAGCCGCACGATGTAGTCCTTCACCAGCGGATCCACATGGATCTGGTTCACCAGCGCCTGGTAGCCGACGATCTCCTCGGGGGAAACCACGGCATCGAGATCGAAGGACGGCCGGGTGGAGGCCATGCGGTCGAGGATCACCAGTTCCTCCTCCGCCGTGGGATAGCCCACGATCACCTTCAGCATGAAACGGTCCATCTGGGCTTCGGGCAGCGGATAGGTGCCCTCCTGCTCGATCGGGTTCTGCGTGGCCAGCACCAGGAACGGTTCGGGCAGGCTCCAGGTTTTGTCGCCGATGGTAGTCTGGCGCTCCTGCATGGCCTCGAGCAGCGCCGACTGTACCTTGGACGGGGCCCGGTTGATTTCATCGGCCAGCACGAGGTTGGCGAAGATCGGCCCCTGCCGGGTGGAGTAGGTGCCCTTGACCGGGTCGTAGATCAGCGTGCCGGTGATGTCGCCCGGCAGGAGGTCCGGGGTGAACTGAATCCGCGAAAACTGGCAGTGGGTGGCCCGGGCGAGCGCGCTGACGCTGGCGGTCTTGGCCAGACCGGGAAGGCCCTCGAGCAGGATGTGGCCCCGGGCGACCAGCCCGACCAGGAGCCGGTGAACCAGTTCACGCTGGCCGACGATGACGCGGCCGACTTCGATGCGGACACGCTGCAAATGCTCGGCCGCCGCCTTGAGCTGGGCCGTCAATTCCGGGGAAACATGAAGGGACATGATGAAAACAGGATACCGGACGCCGTAGCCAATCAGAGTCCGGCCCCCGGCGTCGAGCCATCGGACGTGCCCGGGAAAAGGAAGTTCAAAGAAAGGCCGGCTCCATCACGGCCGCGGAGACGCCGCGTGGTCCCCCAGAACCCTCCGGGCGGCAACGCTCACTGAGAATTCCGAGTCCGCCATCGCCCGGCGCAGCGCCGGAACGACCCGGGGATCCGTCGGATGGCGCCCCAACAATTCCACGGCCGCCCGGCGAACAGCTCCCTGCGGGCTGGCCAGAGCCTCCAATCCCAGAGATGCCAGTCGCGTGGAGTCGCCGCCAGGCTCCAGGAACGACAGATACAACAGCATCCGCGATCGCATGCCCAGGTCGCCTTCCACCTCGGCGGCGGCGATCAACGCGGAGCGCACGCCCGGCAGGCGCCTTGCTCCCGGCTCCTGCGACAGGGCCCATCCCGCCAGATCGCGGATCTGCGGCGTGCCCGCTCGAAGCAGGTTCGTGAGGGAGGCCATGCCGTCCGGGCCGGCCCGGGCCAGGGCCCGGGCCATCTGGAAGTCCGGCATTTTCGAGTGGGTGAGGTGGAATTCCAGATCCGGCGTGAGCGGGGCAATCGCCACGCCCGGCCGGTCCGCAAGCAGGATCAGCGCCGCCGCGGCCCGATTCTGCCGGACCTCATACGGCAACCCCGTCGGTTTCCCGCCGCGCCAGCGGCGCCACGCCACCCGGAGTTGCACCCGGAGGGACCACGGACGTTCCCGCAGCACGCTCTCCAGGCCCGGCAACGCTTCGGCCCCCATTGTCTGGAAGGCGGCCCTCGCCGCATTCCGGACCGTGTCCGGCGCGCCGGGATCCATCAATTCCAACCATTCCACCGCGGTACGGCCCTGATGCCGGAAAGGGCGCATGGACCGCGCCGCCACCCCCCACAGCACCGCAAACAGCAGAACCGCGGCGCTCACGCCGGCGAACCTTCGGGAGCGCCCGCGCCTCCGGTGCGCTGCGAGGCCGGCGATCATGATCCGCCGGACCGCGCCCCGGAGGCGTCACACCATGCTCTGCCCCCGGCCGTCATAGCCCTCACCATCCAGATCCATGAGAATGTCCCGCGGCTCGGCGCCCTTGCTCGGGCCCACCACACCGCGGTCCTCCAGCACGTCGAGCAAACGGGCCGCCCGTCCGTAGCCGATTTTCAGCCGCCGCTGCAGCAGCGAGGTGCTGGCCTTCTTCTCGCTGCGGATGACGTCCATGGCCTTCGCCAGGAGCGCTTCATCCTCGTCGCTCATCTCGTCGTCATGGTCCGGATCCAGGGACATGGAGCCCATGCTGCCCTGCGCCTTTTGGAGGGCCTGGTGAATCTCCACGTCGTAGCTCGGCTTGCCCTGCGCGGCGATATGGGCCACGACCTTCTCGATCTCGTGGTCGGTGATGAGCGCGCCCTGGCAGCGGAGGAGGCGTCCGCTCCCGGGCGGCAAATACAGCATGTCCCCCTTCCCCAGCAGCTTGTCGGCCCCCATCTGGTCCAGAATGGTCCGGGAGTCCACTTTGGCGGCGACCTGGAAGGCGATGCGGGCGGGAATGTTGGCCTTGATGACCCCGGTGATGACGTCCACGGACGGACGCTGCGTGGCCACGATGCAGTGGATGCCCGCCGCGCGGGCCATCTGGGTGATGCGGGCGATGGCCATCTCGACGTCCGCCGGCGCCACCAGCATGAGGTCCGCCAGCTCGTCAATGATCACCACGATGTAGCTGAGCTTCTCGGGGATGACGATGTCCTCGTCGCGCGGCACGACGATCTCCTCGTCCACCTCGACCGCGAAGCCCTCGGCGCCCGGCTCGATCTTTTCCTTCTTCTGCAGCAGGGGGAGTTCGGGCTGTTTGTCCGCCACCGGCACGCCCTTGGGACGGTCGTTGAAGGCCTTGATATTCCGGACGCCGACCTTGGCAAAGATCTGGTAGCGCTTCTCCATCTCGTTCACCACCCAGCGCAGGGCCAGGATCACCTTCTTCGGGTCCGTGACCACCGGAACCACCAGATGCGGCAGCGCATTGTACTGCTGCAGCTCCACCACCTTGGGATCAATCATCACGAATCGGAGCTGGTCGGGTCCGAAACGATACAGCAGCGATGCGATGATGGTGTTGATGCACACCGATTTGCCGGATCCCGTGCTGCCTGCGATGAGCACGTGCGGCATGTCGGCCAGGTCGGCGATGACCGGCTGGCCATAGACATCTTTGCCTAGGGCGAGGGGAATGCGCGCTTTGGCATTCGCCCATTCCGGGGATTCCAGCAGGTCGCGCATGATGACCTTGGTCTTGACTGTGTTGGGCACTTCGATGCCCACGGACGACTTGCCCGGAACCGGCGCCAGGATGTGGATGCGCTCGGCCTTGAGCGCTGCGGTGATGTTGTTGGTCAGCGCGACGATCTTCTCCAGCTTGACGCCGGGCGCGGGATGCAATTCGTAGCGCGTGATGGTGGGTCCGCGGGTGATGTCTCCGGGCGCCACCTCGATTCCGAACTGAGCCAGGGTCTGAACCATCAGGCGCGAGTTGGCCATCAACTCCTCCTTGGTCTCGGTGGGGCGGACCGTGTGATCGGGGAGGTTCAGCAGATCGAGGGACGGCAGTTGGTAATTTCCAATCAGCGGCGTGGTGGCCACGGTGATCGGCTTGGAACGACGGACCTGGAGGCGCCCCCGCGGCGCAGGCATCACGGGCAGCGGCTCGTCGTCCGCGGCTTCAGACGAGTCCGATGGGTCCGGCGAGTCGGACGCATCGAGCGCGGCTCCGGCGACCGCCGGCTCGGCCGGAGGCGGGGGCACGCCGGGCGCGGACGGCAGCGTCCGGGCCACCTCCGCCGCGGAAATGCGGGTGCCCTCGGTGGCGACCGTTCCGGGCAGCGAGGAGACGCTGTTATCCTGGAACCTGGGCTCGGGCACCGGCTGGAGATCCGCGCCCAGCCCGCTGGACGCCGCCGAGGAATCGGCGGGAGGTTCCGGAGCGGACGCCGCGCCTCGTCCCTTGCGATCCGCCGAGCCCAGGCCGGACTCCTCCTCCAACCGGCGCGCCTCGCGGGCCAGCCGCCGGGCCTGCTTCTCCAGCCCCGCCTGCTCGGCAGCCAGCCGTTCCGCCTCGGTCTTGGGCGGACGGACGAACAACCGCCGCACCAGGGACACCAGCATGAAATCCGTGAGCAGCACCAAGCTGCCCAAATACACCACGGCATACACCAGCTTGGCGCCCGTGCGATTCAGGAAGTACACGACGAGGGCCGAATTGAGCTGTTCTCCGATCAGTCCGCCGGCGCTCGGCGCACTGCCCCGGGTGCCCATGGGCGGCAGGTCGCTGCTGAACAGATCGAGCATTCCGGCGCAGGAAATGATCAGGCCCACCGCCGCCAGCGGGGCGCGCCAGCCCCGGCGGAGATACGCCAGCGCCGGGACAAAGCTCGCGCAGCCGAATCCGACCAGGAGCACCGGGAGGAGGTAGGAGGCGGCTCCCAGGCCGAAAATGAGGCGGCCCGCCACAACGGCGCCGGCGCGGCCCAGCGCATTTTGGATCAGCGTATTGGGCGGCGAGGCGTTGGACGCCAAGTCGTTGCGATCATAGGAAAACAAAGCCAGCCCGAGGGCGATGGCGAGCCCGATCAGGATCAGTCCGGTCAGCTCCCCGGAGCGCATTCGGGGCTCTTCGGGAGCATTCATCTTCACACGCGGCACACCCCAACGTTCTCCGTCGCCGCGAACCGGACGCAAGCCGATTGCGGATCCGCCTTCCGTCGCGCCTCCCCGGAAAGGGACAGATCCTTTGGACGTCGCCAAGGGCACCGCGGAGGATTTTTCACCGCAGAACCCCACAGGCCCGGGGAGGCTGCGAGAGGGATGTGAGGTCGAATCTGGACACCGCGACCGAGGAAAAAACGCAGCGCATTCCTTTGCCATGACCTCGGCCCCAGGAAAAACGGCCGCAGAAATCCAGAAGCGCCGCGCAGACTGCCCGAGCCCCAAAACGCAGCGACGATCCGCGGGTTTGAGTCGGAGTCTTCGACCTGTCAGGATGCTCCCCGTGCCGACTCGGGTCCCAGGCGGCCATGGCGCGGTCCAGGGTCGCCTCGCAGGAGGCACCCAAGGCATGATCGCAAAACGGGTTTCGGCGAAGCCGGATCCCTCCCGCCGCCGACGGACTCGCTGACACGACTTCCCCTCTTCCGGTTATCCGCCATGCCTGCCCCGCAAGCCCTCACCGCGCCCTCCAGCGCCTCCCCAGGAACCTCGGAGGGTGGACGGAAGAATCGGCGCAGATCCGGACCGTCCCGGCAGATCCTCTGGGGTCTCCTGCTCGGCCTGGCTTGTGGCCTCTTCTTCGGAGAACTGTGCCGTCCGCTCCGGTGGGTGGGAGAGGCCTTTGTGAAGCTGCTCCAGGTCACCGTGCTGCCATACATCATGGTCTCTTTGATCCTCGGGATCGGGAGCCTGACCGGACGCCAGGCGCGGGACCTGGCCCGCAAGGCCGGGGCATTGATGCTGGGTTTCTGGTTGATCGCGCTGACGATGGTGGCCTGGGTGCCGCTCTCCTTTCCCCACTGGCAGTCCGCCGCATTCTTCAGCGCCTCGCTGGTGGAGGCGCCGCCGTCCCAGAGCCTGCTCGACTTCTACATTCCCTCAAACCCGTTTCGCTCCTTGTCGGACAACGTAGTGCCGGCCGTGGTGGTGTTCAGCCTGCTGGTGGGCGTGGCGTTGATGGGAATTCCCGAGAAGACCAGCGTGCTGCGGGCGCTGGGGGTTGCCACCGAGGCGTTGAGCCGCGTCACCGGATTCATCGTCCGTCTGACCCCGCTGGGAGTCTTCGCGCTGGTGGCCTCCGCCGCGGGCACCATGAGCCTTCAGGAGTTTGGGCGCCTTCACGTCTTTCTGCTGGCGTACGTCGCCTCGGCCCTGTTCCTCACCTTCTGGGTCCTTCCGATGCTGGTGACGGTGGCGACTCCGTTTCGCTACGGCGAAGTCGTCCTTCTGGCCCGCGACGCCCTCATCACCGCGTTCGTCACCGGCAACGTGTTCGTCGTCCTGCCGGTGCTCACCCAGCGGGTCAAGCACCTGTTCCGAAGCCGGGATCTCGGGCGCCCCGGCACCGAGGCCTATGCGGACGTGATCGTCCCGGTGGCCTTCAACTTTCCCAACCTCGGCGAGGTGCTGCTGCTGGTGTTCATCCCGTTTGCGGCGTGGTTCTCAGGAGCCCCCCTGGAGGCGCTTCAGTATCCCCGGGTCCTGTTCACCGGAGTGCTGAGCGCCTTTGGAAGCCTTGCGGTGGGTATTCCCTACCTGCTCGACCAACTTCAGTTGCCCGCCGATCTGTTCCAATTGTTCGTGATCGCCGGCCTGGGCACGAATTGGTTCTCGACTCTGCTCGCGGCCATGGGGCTGCTGACGTTCGCCATCCTTTCCGTCGCCGTCCTGACCGGCGTCGCCTCCCTTCAATCCGGACGGCTCCTGCGGTTGGGAGTCCTGACCCTCGTACTCGCCGGCGGTCTGGTTCTGGGTCTGCGTCTCTACTTCGCAGCGTTCGTCCGGAACACCTATTCCATGACCGAGGTGGTGGGCCGGATGCATCTGCTGCGGGAACCCTGGAAGGCCACGGTCCACACCGCGGCGCCTCCCGCGCCGCCCCACACCCCCGGGCGCTCGCGGCTGGAAGAGATCCGGATGCGTGGCTTCCTGCGGGTGGGGTACCTGGAGGACCGGCTGCCGCACGCCTTCCGCAACGCCCGCGGCGACCTGGTCGGCCATGACGTCGAATTGGCCCATGACCTGGCGCGCACCCTGAATGTGTCGCTGGAGTTGGTGCCCCTGGACCGGGACCGGATGGCTGACCAGGTCAACGCCGGGGAATGCGACCTCCTGATGTCCGGCGTGGGCGTCACCCCGGAACGCGCGGCGGCCATGAATCTTTCGACCCCCTACCGGAGCGAGACGATGGCCTTCCTCGTCCCCAGCCATCGCCGCAAGGAGTTCCGATCCCTGGTCGAACTTCGCCACCGCCCGGGGCTTCGTCTGGGGCTCCTCGGCGATCCCTATCATCTGGCCCAACTGCGCGACGTGCTGCCCGGCGCCATCATCACCGTGCTGGATTCGCCTCGGGAATTTTTCGAGGCGACGCCGTCCGCGCTCGACGCCTTCGTTTTCACCGCCGAATCCGGTTCTGCCTGGACCCTGCTGTATCCGCGGTTCACCCCGGTGGTGCCCCAACCCGGGTTGCGGTCCATTCCGCTGGCCTTTGCCCTGCCCCGCGGAGAAACCGAGCTGACGGACTACGTCAATGCGTGGATCCTGCTGAAGCTGCAGGACGGCACGATGTCCCGGCTTCATGACTATTGGATCCTCGGCCAGGGCGCCGAGGAAAGGCCCCCGCGGTGGTGCGTGATCCGCGATGTGCTCCATTGGAGGAAGTGATGCGTCCTTGAAGCTCGATTCCGATCCGGCTGGGGAACGGGAAACGAGAGCGCAACCTTGTCTGGGACTTTGCGAACTCCAGGCAAACACCCCGCGCCGTCGGTTGCCCGCTCCTCCGAAAGAAAAACCGCGGCAGCGCTGACAAACAGCGTCGGATGCCTCCGAATGCCCCCGCGGAGACGCCGGGCTTCATTGGGAATCCTGCGGCCCTCCCCAGTTTCATGAACGATTCGATTCTCCGTCTGCTATCCCGAAGCGACTATCAGCCCTCCGACACTTCGGCTCTCGCGCGGCGCCTGCATCTCGCGCCGCGGCAACTCCCCGAACTTCAGGAGGCGTTGGACCGCCTGGAGAGCCTCGGGCGCATTGCCCGGATCAAGGGCCGGCGGTACGTCCTGCCCCGCGCCGCCGACCTGGTGCCCGGACGCATCCGGATGACGCGGCAAGGACGCGGCTTCATGATGCCGGACGATCCCGGGCTGCCGGAAATTGCCATTCCCGAGAACGCCTGCGGAACCGCCCTCCACGAGGATCGCGTCCTGGTCCGCCGCGACGTGCCGCCCGCCAGCGCCCGCCAGGACACCGGAGCTGCCGCCACCGGCGTCGTGATCCGGGTCCTGGAACGCCGCCGCACCCGAATCGTCGGAACCCTGCAGCGTAGCGCGCGATTCCTCTACGTGGTGCCGGACGATCCGCGAATCCGCCACGACCTCTACGTGCCCGAACCGCGTGATGTGGGACGTCCGGCACGCGTCGGGGACAAGGTGGTCGTCGAGCTGGGCGAATGGACCTCCCCCACCGCGAATCCGGAGGGCGAGATCGTCGAAGTGCTGGGGCCGCCGAATGCCGAAGGGGTGGATATGCTGTCGGTGATCCGCCAGTACGACCTGCCCCTGAGCTTTCCCGCCGAGGTGCTCACCGAAGCGCGCGCCTACGGTGACGTCGTGACGCCCGCAGAGCTGTCCGGCCGCACCGACTGCCGGAAACACCTCGTCATCACCATAGATCCCGATGACGCCCGGGACTTCGACGACGCCATCAGCCTGGAATCCCATCCCGACGGGACCGCAACCCTGCGGGTGCACATCGCCGACGTCTCCCACTATGTGCGTCCGGGCACGAAGCTCGACGCGGAGGCGCGACGGCGGGGCAATTCGACCTACCTGGTGGACCGGGTGATCCCCATGCTGCCGGAGGCGCTCAGCAACGAGTTGTGTTCCCTCAAGCCCCATGTGGACCGGCTCACCAAATGCGTCGAATTCCGGCTCGACCGTTCCGGCCACCCGCTCGCCAGCCGCTTCTATCCGGCGGTCATCCACTCGCGGCGCCGCTTCACCTATCGCGAGGCCCTGGAGGTCCTGAACCGCCGTCCGACCGATCCGGTGGAAACAATGCTGCACCAGGCCCACCAGCTCGCCCAGAAGCTGCGGCGACGGCGCTTCCAGGACGGCGCACTCGATCTGGAGTTTCCCGAGATGAAGATCCGGCTGGACGGCGCCGGGCGTGTGGAACGCATTGAGCGGATGGAGAACGACGTTTCCCACCAATTGATCGAGGAGTTCATGCTGCTGGCCAACGAGGCGGCAGCCGCCCGGCTGCTGCGGCTGGGGCGTCCGGGCATTCATCGCGTCCACGAAGCGCCCGACCCGCGGCGCCTGGCGGAGTACCGCGAGGAGGTGCTCAGCCACCGCATTCCCTGCGGCCCCTTGGTACGACGGAAGGAAATCCAAAAACTCCTCCACCACCTGGGCACCGTCGAACTGGGCCCCGCGCTGAAGATCGGATTCCTCAAATCCCTCATGCGCGCGCGCTATGCCGTGGAATCCCTCGGGCACTTTGGGCTGGCCAAGGAGCACTACACCCACTTCACCTCGCCCATCCGCCGCTACGCCGATCTGGTGGTGCATCGGGCGCTGTTCGGGAAATCAGGGGCACAGGACCCGGACCTGAAGGCCACCGCCGAACACCTCTCCATCACCGAGCGAAACTCGGCGGACGCCGAGCGCGACAGCCGCGACGTCAAACTGTTTGCCTACCTGGAAGCCCAGCTCGCCAGCGCGACGCCCGGGCGGTATTCGGCCCTGGTGACTGACGTTCGAAACTTCGGATTCTTCGTGGAGGTCGCCGAACTGGCCATGAGCGGCCTGGTCCCGCTCTCCCAACTGACCGATGATTTCTACCAGTTTGACACCCAGCGAGTCCAAGTGGTCGGTCGCCGGACACGCCGGGTCTTTCGCCTGGGATCCCGGATCGAAGTGCAGGTGGCGCGGGTGGACCGCGCCGGGAAGCGGGTGGATTTCCGGCTGGCGGCAGATTCATCGGCCCGCCGGCCGTCGCCCGCCCCCGCAAGGCCTCGGCCCGAGCGGCCGGGCGCCGGACCCCGCCGCCAAGGCCGCAAGGGGGCACCGAAGGGTTCGCAACCCGTGAGCTGTCACGACGCGGTTCCAGTTTCACGCCCGGGGCACAAAGGTCGCGAAGGAAAAAACTCCTTCCCACCGAAACGGAATCGCTGATCCGCCTCTGCGTTCGGAGTCCCGGCTTCAGCCGGCCTCGTGCTCCCATCGCACACGCGCCCGAGATTTTCACCCTGATTCCGTTTCCCGCACGCCACCACCTGAAGGCGGGACTCCGAACGGGAGGGCTGGCGTGGAATCTGGCCGTGGAACGTCGAGCAAAGGACAGGCAGGAAGCCCCCCAGCAAGACCCACAGCGGGAGAAACGCCAGGGGCGAAACGTGCAGCGATCGGGGTGCGGCCTCTCTGGTCTGTTGGACGTAGTCCGCCCGTTTCGGAGTCTGATTCCTCATCACTCCCTCCACGCCCGGTCCAGGCGGTAAAAGCCAAACGGCTCAAGGATCGGACCCTTGACCCAGGGCTGACGGAGGAGAAAAAGATTTTTGTAGCCCAGGAAAATCCAAGGGGAGTCCTCGAGAATGATCCGTTCCGCCTGGCGCAACAGGCCCAGGCGCTGTGGTGGATCCACCGTTGTGCCGGCCTGCTCGATCAAGCGATTGACCTGCGGGTTGTTGTAGAACGATCCGTTAAAGGCCTGCGGATCATCAAGGTTGCGACCGTCGAACATGGTGCCAATGATGTCGCGCGGGTCAGGCGTGGGATTCCAGGTAAAGAAGGCCATGTGCCGGTGCGCGCGGTGCCAGGCCCGATCCACCATCATCTCCGCGTTCGAGACGACCTTGAGTTCAATCGCGACACCCACCTCGTGCAGGTCGGCCTGGATGCCCTCGCCTATCAGACGGCTGATTTGATCATTGGGGAGCCAGAGGGTCATCCGCAGGGGCAAGGATAGGCCCGTTTCGGCGAGAAGCTCCCGGGCTTTTGCGGGATCGAATGGGTAACCCCTCAGGGAAGAATCATGGCCGGGCATCGAAGGCGGCACCGGACCGCCCGCAGGAATAAACTGCCGGCTGGAGGCCATCAGGCGCCGCGGCTTGTCCACCGCGTAATTGAGCGCCTGCCGCACTCGCCGGTCATTGAGCGGTGGCAGCTCCGTATTCAGCTCGATGAAGGCAGTGTTGATCCCCGGCATGACTTCGATCAACGGCCCCCACTTGGGATCGTGCGACAGGCGGCGCAGGTCCGAGATGGGAATGCCATTGCCCATGATGTTGGCGATATCCACTCCGCCGGCCTCGAACATCATCAAATGAGTGGCCTCGTCGCCGCCGACCGCCACTTCAATGCGGTCAAAGCGATGGGTCAGCGGGCCGGCATAATGCGGGTTGGGGACAAACGCGAGGTGGGTTCCCCGCCGCCATTCCAGCAACCGGTAAGGACCATTACCCGCAGGGCGGGTGCGAAACGGAGACGGACCCGGCGCGGCTTCTTCCTCGGGCAGCGCAAATCCCACCATGAGCGCCAAAACGTAGGGGAAGACCGGATCGGAGCGTTCCAACTCGATCCTCAAGGAAACGGGTGACGGCGCGCTCAGGCCAACCAGCCGGTTGGTTCGGCCAGCCACGAAATCGGCAAAGCCGCGAATTCCCGAAACGTAGGCCTGAAGCGGGGACGCGATTGTCGGATCAGCGTAGCGTTGAAGCGTGAAGACATAATCGCGGGAGACCACCGGTCGGCCATTGGAGAAACGAACTTCCGGCCGAAGCTGAAAGTCAAAAATGCGCCCGTCTGCCGAAGAGCTCCACTGACTGGCACCCAGGGCGACCAGGGTTGTTCCGTGGAGGTCGAGGATCGGCTGATAGAGGAGAAACACCAGCATCGCGTCCTCAATCGTCATCGCATGAATCGGATCAAGAGTTGCCGGATCAGTCGTGCGAGCAAGGCGGAGGATGTTAGGCCGTCTCGAACCGCCCGCCACGGTGACTGTGTTCGCGACCAGGAAGAACAGGCAGCCAAGCAATAGGACCCGCTTTCGGTGAGATATCATGGTTCACCGTTTCTGCTTCGAATCCAGCACGTCCTGCAGGCCCTGCCCGAGGCCGCGGATCCCTCGCACCATGCCCGGCCGCCAAAATATTTCCTCCAGCAACCCCACCTCGAGGCCGATCGCGGCTGAGAATGCCAGTCCATGCTCATGGGAGAGCGCAATCCTGGGACAGCCAAACTCGAACTGTCGAGCCCGCCGACTCCGGCCCGCTCGACGCGGGCACACGACAGAATTGTTGCCGAGGAGGTCAAACAGTGAGGGCGTGGAAGTGGGCGCGAGCGGACCAGAAGTTCTCTAAGCGGCGGCCGGTCTGGAGTTTCCCGAGATGAAGATCCGGATGGACGGCGCCGGGCGCTGTTCGGGAAATCAAGGGCACAGAACCCGGACCTGAAGGCTACCGCCGAACACCTGTCCATGAGCGGCCTGGTCCCGCTCTCCCAACTGACCGATGATTTCTACCAGTTTGACACCCAGCGAGTCCAAGTGGTCGGCCGCCGGACACGCCGGGTCTTGATGGATGACCTGGCACTTTGTTCTTTCGCGTCCTTTGCGTGAGCCTCACTCCACGACGCGAAGGACGAGAACGCCAGTGGCAGATCACGGCCACATCTGTCCAAACAGCTGCACGGTCAGCTCCTTCCCCGAAGCATTCCCTTCGCCGACGAGCTGTTTGAGCGGGGTCCAATCCCCGCGCACCGTGCCGTCGAAGAAGGCCCGCACCCATGCGCGGGTCTCGGCGAGGGTCTTGAGCTTTCCGGGCCGGCTCGCGGTGGTCATGTGGCCGTCCCAGAACGGTTCGTCGGAAAAATCAATGTGCGCGACTTCCGGCCGGTTGATTTGCACATGGATCGCGCCACCGGCCACCGATCCCAATTGGCGTCGCCAGCCAGACAGGACTCGGTCTATCTCCGCATCGTATTCGGCGCGCGTCCGGCCTGCGCGTTGAAGCCGTTCGTCCGTGGGCGGTGGAGGCAGTGGCTTTTGGATCCAGAGGAACGGCTGGGTGCCGGACGCATCGGTTCCCTTGACCGGTAGAATCGCATACTCCCCGGCAGTACCATCAAGGTTGATGCCACCCCGAACCCGCGTATCGAGCAACCGGACCGCTCCCGCCGCCTGGCCGCCGCGGGAGTGGCCGAGCACGCCGACGCCCCGCTGCAGATCCAGCCGGTTCGCAAAGGCTCCCTGCTGCCCGGCAAGCGCAGCGAGCTGATCCATCACGAAGCTGAGGTCATGCGACCAGTGGACGATACGCTCCTGATAGAACCGCCGCTCCTCGTCCCGGTTTCGCGTCGCCGGCCAGCCGCGTTCGGAAGGAGGGAGGTCTCCAAGCACACGACCATCGGGGAAGCGAACGGCCCGCGCATTATAAGGCGGATCCAGTGCCGCGACCACCCAACCATGGCTCGCCAGGTCTTCGAGCAGCGCGTGATAGGTCAGCGCCTTCATCCCGCCGCCTGGCGCGAAGAGGATCACGGGATATTTCGCGTCCCCGCGCGGCAGGGCAGCGTTCTCGATGCTGAATGCCCGCATCGCCGTGATGCGCTGGACCTGATCCTCATTCCACGGACCGAGCATTGCGTTGGCGTCCGGGACGTAGGGAGCGCGTGCGCCGGAGGCGTTCGCGTCTGCCGGGTAGAAGAGATGCACCATCAACTCGCGCTTGTCGCCGGCCGCCCGGGTTTCCAATTCGTCGCGTCCCGAATCCTTCCAGTGGAAACTCATTCGCCCCGTCTTGTGAGGGCCGCTCGGCGCAGGAAGGACTTCATCGGATCCCGCGGCGGAGTCCTGGGCCGCCTGCCCGCATGCGGCAAGGGTCAGCAACGTGGCGAGCGACACAATCGCTCGCAAGGTAAGACCAACTCGTTTCATGGCGGTGAACGGGTGAAATGCAAATCGGGGCGTCTATGAAATGACCTCCAACAACAAAAACCAGACGATGGAAAAGCCGGTGGAAAGGATTCCCATGATGGAAAGCCATCGCCGGCTTTCACCGCGCCACAACCCGGCAAGACCCAAGGGCAGGCCTGCCAGAAAACACCCCATCGTCAGGAGCTTGACCATGTCCCAAATCGCCATGGCGGCTGCCGGATTGCTCCAGCGGGAATCCTGCGTGTAGGGGCTGCCACCGATAATTTCAAAGACTGCCGCGGCAAAAAGCACGAAGGGCCAACCCAACGGCGGCAGCATGACGGCGAGAGCGCCACACGCAGAGGACTGCCTGGCCAGCAGGTATTGGAGCATTCCCTCGCGCGGCGGCGGAAACATCGCCACGGGCAGACAGCTCATCGCAAACCGCCATCGTGAAGACCATGTCTGAAACTGTGCGAGTTCCGCCCTCATCGCCGTCCCCCACTCGCTGCGTTCCTGCGGCATCCCGCGGGTCACCGACGCCAATAGCAATCCCGGCAGATCCATATCCGGCCGAACTTCCCTGCCGGCTTTGATTCCTCTCCACCCGATGGAGATCAGCACGGCCAGCGTGATAGCCGACGGCGTAAAGCAATAGGCGAGAATGGTGACGGTGGTCCAAGCGTTGTTCATGAGGCTCCCTCCATTCCTGGCTCAAGCCGGATCCGCCTTGCTTTGACACGTGTGCTCGCCGCCAGTTCGGCAACCGACTTGCGGCCCTGAGCCGTCAGCCGGTACATGTGGCGCGGTGGCCGTCCGGCAGGCGCCTCCGTTTCCCAGGCAGTCTCCAGCAAACCACGGTCGGCGAGCCGTATGAGAATCGGATAGAGCGTGCCCGGCTTGAGGTCGAGTTCCTGGCAAAGATCATAGCCGTAACGCCAGGCACCGGAGGTTTCGGACAACGCCAGCAAGACGGCGGCCGTTTGAGGCGAAGGAGGTCTGCGTCGTTGCATGGCAATAACTCTACATAGATAGAAATAGATGTCAATTCCTGTTGAGGCTCGGGCGGCGCTGGGGGAGTTGTGTCTCGGTCTGAGGAGGTCTGAGGACTGGGGGGCTCGCCTTCAGGTTGCGGGTTTGGCCAGCCAGACGCCCGGGAAACGCCCGGCGTCGGTTGCGAGTCGAGCGATGGCCGGCTGAAGCCGGGACTCCGTACAACAAAAAAGCCGCCGGACGAATCCGGCGGCCTGGAGATGAGATGCTCGGTTCCCTTGCCTGCGGCGCGCTCAGTACGCCGCCTGGGCGCCCTTGAGGTTCTTCTTCTGCATCCAGGGCATGAGGGCGCGGAGCTTGGCGCCGGTCTTCTCGATGCCGTGCTTTTCGCCCGCGGCGAGCCGCGCGTTGTAACGCTTGTAGCCCGTCTGATACTCCTTGACCCAGTCCCTGGCGAACTTGCCGGTCTGGATGTCCTTCAGGGCGGCCTTCATCCGCTTCTTGACCGACTTGTCAATGATCTTGGGGCCAACCGTGACATCGCCCCACTTGGCAGTCTCGGAAATCGAGAAGCGCATGCCGGCGATACCGGATTCGTTCATCAGGTCTACGATGAGCTTCAGCTCGTGGAGACACTCGAAGTAGGCCATCTCGGGCGAGTAACCGGCCTCGACCAGCACTTCAAAACCCGCCTGCACCAGGGCGGAAGCGCCGCCGCAGAGCACGGTCTGCTCGCCGAACAGATCCGTCTCGGTCTCCTCCTTGAAGGTGGTCTCGATGACGCCCGCCCGGGTGCCGCCGATCCCCTTGGCCCAGGCAAGGGCCGTCTTCTTCGCCTTCTTCGACGGATTCTGGTAGATCGCGATCAGCGACGGCACCCCCTTGCCCTCGACGAACTGGCGCCGGACGATGTGGCCCGGGCCCTTCGGCGCGACGAGGATGACGTCCACATCCTTGGGCGGCACCACGGTCTTGAAATGGATCGAAAAGCCGTGACTGAAGAGGAGCGTCTTGCCCTTGGTGAGATTGGGCGCGATGTCCTTCGCATAGGCGGCCGCCTGCTTGGTGTCCGGAAGCGCCACGAAGATCACGTCGGCACGGCGGACGGCGTCCGCGGTCGGCACCACCTCGAACCCCTTTTCGCGGGCGACCGCGATGGACTTCGAGCCTTCGTAGAGGCCGATGATCACCTGGGCGCCGCTGTCCTTGAGGTTCAGCGCATGGGCATGCCCCTGCGATCCGAAGCCGAGAACGGCGAGCGTTTTGCCTTTGAACACGCCGAGATCGGCGTCCTTGTCGGTATAGACTTTTGCCATGGTTGAATTGTGTTTTGTCGAGAATCTCGAATGGTTGCGGGAAAACCGCCTTGGTCGTTCCTGACAGACGCTCCAGTTGGGGGGGGAAATCCGGTCACGATCGCGGCAGCGCCACCTGGCCGGTGCGGGTGAGGTCCAGAATGCCGAAGCCCTTCATCAGCTCGATGAATTTCTCGATCTTCCCCTCGCCGCCCGTGATCTCGATGGTGAGGCTCGACGGCTGGACGTCCACCACCTTGGCCCGGAACAGTTCGGCCATCTGCGCCACCTCGGCGCGGTTGTCGCGTCCGGTGGACACCTTGAGGAGGACCAGTTCGCGGTCAATGAAATCGCCCTGCCGGTAGTCAATGACCTTCACCACGTCAATCAGCTTGTCCAGCTGCTTGACGATCTGCTCGACCGTGGCGTCGTCGCCGCGGGTGACGATGGACATCCGGGACAGGCTGGGATCGTGGGTCGGGGCGACATTGAGGGAGTCAATGTTGTAGCCGCGGCCGGAGAACAGCCCCGCGACGCGCGTGAGCACGCCGAATTTGTTCTCCACGAGGACCGAGATGGTGTGGCGCATGTGCTTCGTGATCCGTGAATCGTGACTGTCGTTCGTGATTTCCCCCGCTTCCGGGAGACTGGCTCACGGTTCACGTGACCCCTCCCGAAACTGAAAACCCGCGGCACAACCGCGGGCAACCCGGGAGCCGGCAAAGAACACCCCAGGTTGCGTCAGGCCCCTACCCGGGGTACGACGCAGCCAAGGAGCTTTCCTGCCGGAATCATTAGGACGGAACGCTACCGAACCGCCGGAAAACGGGTCAACGGGTTTCTCGAGAAAGGATGAAGGATGCGGGAGGAAGGAAGAAAACAGAAGGGCGGGAGATCGGGTCGGGTGCCGGGGATTGCGCCCCGGCACCCTCCCACACCACCGGACATGCGGTTTGCTCGCATCCGGCGGTTGAACGCGGGGAGGACTCCCTCCCAGGGGGCCGACGGTCATCCCGGGGG